>ENA-ORCO01000070-ORCO01000070.1-marine-metagenome-genome-assembly--contig:-NODE-70-length-89249-cov-5.004710_pt1 | contig 89249 bp, 86 predicted proteins | sample MGYA00248633_ERZ508508 | MGnify/ENA primary metagenome ERZ508508 (study PRJEB26179, sample SAMN06268845) | marine metagenome | isolation source: A23 P1 aerobic enrichment on pine of planktonic cells taken...
CGCGCGGTCGACGCGACGGCGAAGGCGATGGAAGCCGCCGAGCGCGGGCTGGAGGAGACGATGAGCGCGTTCATCGCCTGGGCCGCTCGCCACGGCGTCGATGTCGACGACGCCCGCGAGGCGCGTATGACGCTCCGATTCAACGGGACGGTCGCGAGCGACGTGGGCGAGTCCATCCGCGAGGGGTTCCGCGTCTGGAAGGACGCGGGGATGCCCGAACAGCGATACCGCGAGGCGCGGGTTCGGTTCGGCGACGGTTCGATCGGCGACGCCTGGCGGTTCCTGAACACCGGGTAGCAGCCCGTCCGAGTAGAGGCATCACTGTCGTTCCCCTCTGTTTTCCGGGTGCTATCCAACTGAATTTGCGCTCCACAGCTGTGATTCCGCAACTTCGGTTGTACTCGTCGGAGCCTTCGAGCGCCAGCCGGGCGTCGCCGGCGCGACGGAACCCTACCCGGGGGGTTTGGTTCCGTCTTAGAGGTGTGGCTAAGGCCACATCATCAAAATACATCGCGAAGCGTCTAGCTCAGCAGCCTCTATCCTCTAACGAGATAGCAATGCCCCAAAGAGATGATAGAGTCTTTAGGTAAGGTTAATTTGCTTAGATATCTTGTAGTTCTGTAATGCCTGACTTTGAAGAGGTCTCTATCGCCGATCTCAGTTATGCAAAGAAACAATTGCTCCAAGCATCCAATCGATTAGCTCAGCTAAAAAATCAGTATTATATGGGTGAAGAGGACATGAGTCCAAGCCAGATCTCCATTGATGACCTCAATGATATCATGTTGGGTATTAGCCCAGTGGTCGCTATCTCTGATTGCCAGGTCTGTGTTGAACTTTCCGCAAAAGCGATGTGCAAAACCGTAGGCGTGAATCCACCAGAGTCTCATGATCTTGAATTTGAAAATGACCGTATTGAAGGTCTATTCTCCCGCATACCAGACGAATTTAGAAGTTCGAATAAGATCCCCCGCGTCATCTTTCTAGTTCAATTCTGGGAAAGGTTCTATACTTTAGCAAAATATGGTGTTCCAGAAAAGAACTTAGCATCTCATGACTTTATGAAACCCCGAGACGCGCGTAGGGCTATCCAAGATGCGGAGTACTGTAGAGCAGTTGGACTTGAATTACACAATTACGTATTGTCTGAGAAGGGTATTGGTATAGAAGACTTAGATTTCAATTATCCACCAGAAATCTTAGATCGATTTGAAGCTGAATAACATCTGAAACTCATTCTTAGAATATTTTCCCGATACTGAGCTTCGCCTGCCGTGAGTCCCGGTGGGCGCCGCCACCATGCCAGGTGAGCAGCGGGAGCCGCGACGAGTGGCGCATCTCCATCTTCAGCACCGTGACACCGCGCCCTCGCGGCCGGTAGACCACGAACACGTACCAGCCGTTGGCCTCGCGGAGTTGCTCGTGATAGTCCTCGTAGAGCTTGAAGTTTCCTGGCTGGCCGTCCGCGTGGTTCGCCATCGTCGATTTGATTTCTACCGGGTCCCCGCCTGGTCGCCGCGCGTCGCGCCAGGAAGCGCGGTCGAGGTCGAGCCCGTACCGGTTCGCGGCCTTCCGCTCGCAGAGCGTCCCGTAGTGGTTCGCGCGATGCGAGCGATTTTTCGAAGCGGTCATTTTTCTGTTTCCTCCGAAGCCACACAACGCGTCCGTCGCGCGTCATATATATCGACTCCGCCGCCCGCTCTCGCGCTGGCGCCCATGGCTCGCGTCCGCTCGCTCCCGGCGAGCGGGCGCCATGGGCTGTGTGTAAAGGGGGGCGTGCAGACGCCGACAGACAGACACCGCCGCGTCATCATGCGGTTAGCGCCTCCACGGTGTCGATAGCCGCTTGGTGCTGGCCGTTCTGAATCTCCTGCCACCTGTCGCCAACCCAGTCCTTCGCGTATGGGACGTAGCGGGCCGTCTCGCGGTGGCTCAGGCCGTCGTGCTTGCACTCGCGGACCGTCCAGATGGCGAGGTTGCGGGCCACCTCGTCGGGCTCGGGGTCTTCGTCACTGTCGGCGGATCGGGACCACGACCAGGGTGCGGTGTCGGCGGTATCGAATCGCCAATCCGTCGGCGGGATACCGTCTATCTCGGCGATTTTGTCTGCGATGCGGTTCTGCTTGATTCGCTCGGCGATGACCGCCGACTTCTTGCTCGTCTTCTTGATGATGGTGCCGACCCGCCACGCGAGCGGGTGGACCGACCGCGGCCCGTGCGCGATGATGATGAGCATCACGCCGTACTTCCGAGCGAGGTAGATCGCCTTGGCGAGCTTCTGCTGGGTCTGGTAGCCTTGCTTGCCCTGGCCGCCCGCGCTCACCGAGAACTCGTCGCCGATGAACAGCTTGTGCGTCTGGTCGTTGTGAACCGGGTCGCCGTCCTGTTCCATCCACTCTTTGAACGAGGGGAAGTCGCGGACCCACCCGTCGCGTGTCTCGCCGTCTTGGTCGGTCCACTCGTCGGTTTCGCGGAGGGTCTTGATGTTCGAGGCCACGAGCGTCTTCCCGTCGTTGAGCGCGACCTTGCGCTGGCCGAGTAGCCCAGAGAGGTCGGTCTTGCCCATGCCCATCTCGCCGAGGATGACGATGACCGGCGCGGGCGCGGTGAGGATGTCGTCGACCTGGCCGATGGCCCGGATGCCGGACACGTCCGCCCGCTGGTTCTGGTCGCCGGTGAGGTGCTTGAGCGTCGGCATGTCGCCGTTCTCCAGCGCCGAGCGGGCCGTCTCGGTCGCCTCGATGCCGCGGATCTTCTGGACTTCTCGGAGGTCTCGCGCCTGGCCGGGCATCTTGCTGGGGTCGTCGGCCTTCTCCGGGTCGTAGTGTTCGGCCTGGACGGCCAGGTAGCGAGAGACGAGCGGGTCGCGGACGATGCCAGCGTGGGGCGCGGCGTCGGCGTCGCGGACACCGTAGCCGTCCTGATGTTCGCGGTACTGTGCGGGCGTGTACACGTCGTTGTCGTCACTCATTGCTGGTATCGGAGTCGCTGTCGGTGTTCTGAGAGCGGTTCTCGGGCGGGCGAGTGGGCGTGTGGTCGTCGGGGAGGTCTTCCGGGGAGAGTTCGGGCTTGTCGCTCTCGTTGATGTCGATGCCGTCGACCTTCGACTCCCACACCTCTTTGGCGGCGGACTGGTCGACCATCAGCCCACGCTCGCGCGCCTCGGCGTGTTCGTTGACGATCTCCTGTTCGAGTTCGACGCTCGACTCGTGCCAGAGCGCCCGCGCCTCGACGAGTTGCTCGAAGGCGTCGAGTAGGTAGCTGTGGATAGACTTCATGTGGCTCTTCGAGGTGACGAGTTCCGAGTCGGACGCCTCGCCCATCCAGGTACCGCGGACCCGGAGTTCGCCGATATCCTCGAGCCATTCGAACTCGCGGACTTCGAAGTCGTCGTTGTCGTTGACCTTGTACGGCGGCGGGCCTTCGACGGTCTTCTCGTCCCAGATGTCCGGCGGGACCTGCCACTTTTCGCGAGTGTCGGTCACCGCGTTGATGTGGTAGACCGTGTGATATCGCCACTTGCGGAGCCACCGGACGATGAGCAGTCCAGCGAGGTAGCACGGGAACGCGAGCAGGACCCAGGCCATCAGCCCAGCGCCCACCCACGGCGGGAAGTCGGGCATCGACGGCCGGAGGTAGATGACCAAGGCGATGACTCCGAGGAAAAGCCCGGAGACGAGCCACTTGTAGGCGGCCAGCAGGTACGTTACGCGGTCCCAGCGGCCGCCGAAGGTCGGTAGCGGGTTCGAGGTGCTCATGATGCCACCACCGGTTCGCCGCCCTCGCGGCGGAGTTCAGACACGCCCGCGATGACCACCCACGACAGCGCCACTACGACGCCGATGAGCAGCGCCTTCTGGGGGGTCGTCTTCGAGATGCGCTCGAAGGCGTCGGACTCGGCGGCTATCGTGTGCCCATAGAGCGCGTTGTCGGTGGAGATCGCGATGCCGACGTACCCCTCGTGGCGAGTGACGGGGAGTGTCACCCGGATGGTCTCGCCGGGCTCGACGGCATCGATGCGGCGGGGTATCTGGCCACTCCCGCCGGCGACGAGCGCGCCCGCGTCGTTGACCGTGAGGACCTGCCGAATCTCCGAGTGGAGGACGACGGTGACCGTCTCTCGGTCGTCGTTGTAGTTCGTCCGGACGAGCGTGGTGTAGTCGTCGACAGTGGTCCCGTTCGGGCGTTCGGGCGCGTCGTCGACCGTCTCGCTGGTCGGTGTCGGGGCCGGCGTGGGCGTGGGCTGCGAGGGATTCGGGAGCGTGACGTTCGGGGGGTTGACCGAGACGTTCGCCTCGGGGAGCGTCGTGTTCAGCCGCGGTACTGAGACGTTGGCTTCGGGCAGCGAGACGTTCGCCCATTCCATCATCCAGGCGGTGATCCGCCGTTCCTCGCCGATGGTGAAGCCGTACTCGTCGGCGTGGGAGGGATAGACGGCATAGACGGCGTCGACCTGTTTCTGGGTGAGGTTCGCGCGGTCTCGCTCAACGTAGGTGAGTACCTCCGATTTGCTGGTGTGGTCGACGAGACATTCGCGGTACTCGCCGGTCGAAGTGTAGTTGCGGAGGTCGTCGCACTCGCCGGGGTCGGCCGCCGCGGGCGCAGCTGCCCCAGCGACGAGCGCGAGGGTCAGGACTACCGTCGCGGTGAGCAAAAAATGGCGCATGGGTGTGGTTACTTCCCCTTTCTGCGGTTGTTCACTTCGCGGATGACCATCCCACCGCCACCGCCGCCGGAGAGTAGCCCGACGAGGATGAGGATGACTGCACCGGCGCCGACGACGATGCCGAGGGCGCTGCCGCCGAGGGCGGCTTTGGCTTCGCCCCAGCCGCCGAACAGGCCGCCGCCGCCACCGCCGCGGCGTTGTTCGCGGGCTTCGACCTCGTTTCGGATCTCCGCGAGTTCCTGCATCACTTCGTTGTACTCGGTGGTGTTGGCGGTCTGGTAGTCGACTTCGCGGACGGTGACGTTGCGGAGTTGCTCACCCTGGGCGTTGGTGATGTTGGCGACGGTGAAGTTGCGGGTGAGTTCGAGCATCCGCGAGTCGGTGACGAGCATCTGTTCGCCGCCGATAGTGTCGGGGTTGTAGGTGTTGCCGGCTGCGAATTTGCCGCTGGCGGGGTTCTCGTCGGACAGCAGCATCCCCTCGTAGGTCGCGGCGCCAGTGGTGACCTTGAACTTGCCCACGTCGTCGAGGTTCTCGGGGGAGTTGGCGCCCATCAGCGTCAGGGTGGTCGTCGACCACGCCTGGAAGCTCCCGCCGGGGCTGTACTCGCGCTTGGCGAGGTATGGGTCGACGAGATCGGAGTTGTTGATTTCGCCGGCGATGTACTGGTCGTAGGTGTTGTTGACGAAGTTTTCGACCTCGTCGTGGGACTGACTGGTTTGACTGTCTATCTCGGAGAGGACAGCCTCGTAGTGGTCGAACTCAACGGGCTGGATTGGCTCGTAGTCTTGGGGCTTTGGCGGGAAGACTTTGACACCGGCGAGGTAGACAGGATGGCTGAACTCCGACACGTCACCGTTGACTACACCGGTGGACGGTCCGAACTCGAAGGTGCCCGTAGCCGTGGAGCCGCCATCGTTCGGGTCTACAACGTTGATCTGAATGGTAGTAACGTCGACGGAGGTACCGTTTTGGAGGGTGAAGGTATCCGACCCGAAGCCAGTGATGTTGACACTACTGACGGGGTCAGAGCGATTGACAGTGTAGGCATCGACGTACCAGTCGGGGACGCCAGTTTCGTTGACGGCCTTCTTCCGAAGGTACTGGACGTTGGCCATCTGAGTGTTCCACTGTTCGACGGCGTTGTACTCCTTGACGCTGTAATACTCGTCTTGTTGTTCCTTGGCGGTAGTGGTGGCGGCGGTTTCGCTGGACTGGTTGTTGAGCGCGCGAATGTAGGCGTTCTTGCCTTCCATCAGCGCGATAGAGCGGGTGTCTTCGAGGTAGTTGGAGATGCTGGCGTTGTAGACTTCGAAGTTGCTGCGGGCGTTCTGGGCGCTCTGGTAGATGTCCAGCTTGGTCTGGTTGGCGTCGGTCTGGGTGACGTTCACCCCGCGAGTCCCGGCCAGCTGGCAAGCCGCCCATTCGGCGCCTTCCTCGATGGCGGCGCCGGCGACGCCGACGCCGGGACCGAGCGCGATGTACGCGAGTTGATGCGCCTCTGCCGACGGCGAGCAGACGTTCGTCTCGGCGCCCTCGGCGGTCGCGATGACGTCGACAGCCGGGTCCTGTTCAGCCGTGGGCTGTGGGCCGGATGGGCCGAGCGCGGGTGCGAGCGGCGCCTGGACGCTCGCGAGCAAGAGCATGATGCCGAGCGCGAGCGCTCTGGGTCGGGCCATCTATCTCACCCCCAGTAGGCGACGAAGCCGTAGCCGACGGCCTCGACGATGACCACAAGCGAACCCAGGACGGCGCTGCCGATGACGGCCTCACGAGCGCCGGGGACGAACGTCGTCATGACCAGGACGAACGCCGTCCCGAAGACCAGCACCACCTGGCGCTGGTCCATCTGGCCGAGATCGTGGTCGTTGGTAACCCAGGCGAACAGCAGCGCCGCGAGGGCGGTCACGAACGCGAAGGAGATCTCGGTCGCCCCCATCGTGATGAGCGGGTCCGAGAGGGAGACGCCGAACAGCGATACGTCGGCGATGCCCGTGCCGGCGCCGCTGGCGAATGCGAAAGCTGTACCAACTGCACTGTCGACCGCGTCCATCTTTCGAGATACCATAGTGGTCAGCCGCCTACGCAGGCGGACGGCCGACGCTCGGCGACGGTCTAGTAAAAGTCAGGTGTGAGGCTCTAAGTCTGAGCTACTCTATAATCGAAATTAATATCCGAAACTACGTTCCATTATACTCAGCGTCAAATGCCTCCTGGGATAACATCTCTAAATCTTCTATTTTTTATTCTGCTTGTAGTGCCTGGTTTGGTCGGGATGAAGGTATACCTCTCCGTTACGAGACAAGTAGATCAATATTCTCGAATCGACGGTTTAGTATTTAGCATTATCTTCTCTATCTGCTCTGTTTCCACCCTGTATTTGATTTACTCGGTACATTTGTGGAAGTTTGCTCGGGTTGAGGACCTATATTCATTAGAGTTGCCAAATTATGTTTGATTCTATGCCATTCATTCGATTTTAACAATCGGGGTCGGTTTCGTGTTTGGTCAGATTCGGGAAATTGATCGAACTCACGAGATCTCGCAAGCAACCATGGAGCTACTCCCGAACGTGAACGAAAAGGATTCTCGTGAAGAACTCTGGGACTTTATATTCTCAAAGATATATTCAGATTCTGATGTCTGGGTTGTTACGACTGAAGGTCAAATAATCAAAGGAGAAGCAACTAAGCAGGGGGACAAGGTCCAAGAAAGAGATTTACTGATTTCTAACCCAGATCGATACGTGATTGATGATTCTGGGGAATTAATTCCAGTCTCAGGGGACTCAATGACCTATGCATATATTCACAACCAGATAATATCTCATATCTTATTTGAAGAGGATCTCAATATTGGTGACCAAGACGTTGCGGACAAGCATGGAGAGGGAAGAGATCGTGATGAGAGGGACAGTCCATTGAGGCAAATGGTGGAACGAGCAAAGGCAGAGCAAGAGTTGGTTGAGAATGAAGAGAGGCTAGAGTCCATTGAGCTTGACAGCCAAACCTCAGATGAGGACTAGATCAGATTTAGCCTGCTGTTTTTTGCCATTTCCGGATGCTCCAAATAGATCCGTTTGAGAAGTTGAAGAAGTGGCATATCGCAATACTGCTGATTCAGATGGCTCAAATCTTCTTCTGGGATTTCGTTGTTGTTGATAGAAGTTCTAAGCATCTTTTCGACCAGTTCTCGGCCTTCATCAGTTAAACGATAGATCTGCTTGTCGTTCCCGTTCTCAGTAATACTCGTTTCGCAGTCGACAAGACCCTCGTCGCACAACCAATCAATATCATCGTATAGGTCAACTGAAAATGGACCGTAGTCATCAGGGCGAAAGTCCTCATACTGCTCTTGATCGAGGATCTCCTCTTGAGCTAAAAAGACTAATTTCTGAAAACGCGTAATACCCTCAACTGCTTCGTCACTGTTTGTGTATAGGATTGAGAGGGGAAGCAGCGTTGGGTCTCTCATCAATTTAGCCTACTATCTCTACGTACACACATCTTGTGGTTTTTCTCAAATACAGCAATTTGAAAACATTGGCGTGAGTCGAGAATCTGTAGTTTGGTGTTCTTAGCGACTTCCCCCACCGGTTACGCGTCGAGAGATACGTTCGACGCGATATGCACACGAGGGTGAGTCGGCCGTGTGCATATTCGATGCCCGGGGAGGGCTCCGAAGCCAGGATTCGAGTGCTGTGGGCTGTGGGCCACTATGGGCTTTATGAATAATGGGGGTTCCAGTTACTCACTCAGACCTGTCTTTTAGCCTCGTGTTCACGAGCGGTCGGTATGCGAATCCGTGAAGACGGCAAGCACGCGCACCGGTCCGACACCATCGAGCAGGCCGCCGAGTTCTGGGACTGTAACAAGACCACCGCGCTAATGCGGTCGGCAGATTTCGCTCGGCGTATCGACGAGCGGATTCGAACTGTACTCGATCGCGTCGACCTGACGGTCGCGCAGAAGCGGGAGATTGCGGACACGCTGACGATTCCCGGCACGTACGAGCCCGTCGTCGACGAGACGGTGACGGTCGAGCGAGGTGGGGACCGATGAGCGGTGAGTCGCTGTTTGCGCGGTTGACCCCACGGGAGCGGGTGCTTGTGCCCGCGGTCGCGTCGGTGTCGTTGGTCATCGGCCTGTGGTTGGGACTGTGGTCGGTTCCCCAGAAAGCGCTGTCTGTACCGGTGGAGACGACGAAGTACGGCGGTATCGAACTCGCTTACAGGCCCATGCCGACCGTGTTCCCTTTCGTAACTATTCTGATACTCGGTGCCGGTGCGTGGCTGGCCTGGCGCGGCTGGCGAGGCGCTCAGAAGTGGCGTGTGTCAGACGACAAAAACCGCGAAAAGCGAAGTCCGGATTAGGCGTCGGGGCCTTCCTGCTCGTTCAGCGTCGAGGAGGTGTCGCCCTCTTGTGCCTGGTAGACGACGCTGATCTCGTAGTCGGAGTCGACGTACGCGTTCAGGCGGTCACCGGAGACGACGGCACTGTCGTCACCGCTCCCCTGTGACGCGTTCCACTGACCAGCATTGACTTTGTGGATCGTAGTCCCGTGTTCGTTCTCTGCGTATGCTTGGAGGCCACCGTTGCTACTGCCATGGTAAGATGACGAACTAGGTAGGGTGTTGTAGGCGGCCGGCGAATCCGAACCATTGAATCCGGACCCGCGGACGTACAGCTCTTGGTAATTAATTGAATCCCCGCCATCGTGTGAGACTTCAAGGATCCCGTAGTTCACGTCCGCAGAATGGCCCTCGTCTGTTTGTTCATAATCGAAGCCGATCGTCGCCGTCGGTGCGCCTTGCTGTGCCTGGTTCCCCAGCCCGAGGACGAACGATGCGATGACGGCCGCGAGGATGACCGTGATCGCGACCATCAGGATGACGCCGATGACCGGCGACACCGCGTTGTCGTCAGTGATGATGTTTTTCAGATCCATTGGTGTTAGGCGTCAGGACCTTCCTGTTCGTTGAGCGTCGAGGAGGTGTCGCCCTCCTGAGCCTGGTAGACGACGCTGACCTCGTAGTCAGAGCTGACGTAGACGTTCGCGCGGTCGCCCGAGACGATGGCGCTGTCGTCACCACTCTTCGTTCCGTTCCAGAGGCCAGCACTGAGCTGGTTGAGTTGCGGGCCGCCCTCACCCTCAACGTAGTTCTCGAACGAACTATACGTACCCGACGGGTCGTTCGGGTTCCAAGTGAACGGGTTCCCTGGTACGTAATTATCTCCACTTGAGTTGAAACCACTCCCCCGGATGTAGAGTTCTTGATCGTTGATGGAGTCACCGCCATCGTGGGAGATAGTCAGAATACCCCACGTTTTCTCGTCGCTATCTCCTTCTTCGAACTGCTCGTAGTCAAAGCCGATCGTGGAGGTCGGTGCGCCCTGCTGTGCCTGATTACCCAGACCCAGAACGAACGACGCGATGACGGCCGCGAGGATCACCGTGATCGCGACCATCAGGATGACGCCGATAACCGGCGACACCGCGTCGTCGTCGTTAAGTAGCTGCTTCAGCTGCATGTGTGCGACTGGAAACAATCTGGATAGTATCTTAAATGGTACTCGCTGTTTTTCGAAACCAGACATTCAAGTTCACTTATCGGGCAGTTACACTGAGAGACAAACAGGTCAAGATCTTATTGAATGCCGGCGAGACTGTTTACATCTCCGAAAACCGGGCAAGGCCCGGGAGATGCGGTGAACATCTTCGCACCGGAGCGGATCACCAGTGACGGGTTTGGTGTCAGTTACGCGGGCGCCACCCACGCTATTGCCCGTCGGCAGTCGCGATGCGAGATGTTCTATAGTGTGTGTGAACTAAAATCTATTCAGGCTCCACTCACCCGTCGCCGAGCCGGAGGTCCTCAGCATCGATTTCGCCAGAGAGATAGTCGCGACCTGTCGTCGTGATTCGGTACAGTCCGTCGTCCACTTTTTCGACAAGCTCCGCTTCGAGAAGCACCGCGAGGCGCTCGCTCACGTAGTGACGCGAGTAATCCGTGTTCACAGCAAGAATGCGGGGAGACAGCACCAATTCGGACTCGGCGAGGGTCTCAAGTAGACGATCGTCCGCTTGAGTCATCCACGAAACCCTCGGTCGGCGCATAGCAGATTGTCACACGTCGATTCCATAGTTCCTCCGGAGGTACTTTTGTTGAACATTATACCGTACGCTGTAGATTAACGAACGTTAGTCTTTAAGTGAGGTTGGTCCAACAGTTGGGGCAAGAGCGATACGCCGGTTTGGCGGGACGTAGCGCCCGCGAGAAAGAGTCGGTGGCCGACGAACCTACCCGTCGGCCGGGGTGTCGTTCTCCTGAGCGAACACATGACGACGAGACACGCACGCTGGCTTAAGCCAGGAGGTTCGAGGAATCGGCATCGAACCCGCTCTACTTTCGCGGGTAGTTCAGACGCTCACACGAGCGAACTCAAGAGGTTGTTGCAGGTGAGTAATCGGTTCTGGCACTTTCACTTTCACTCTACGCGTCTGGATTTCCATTTTTACCTATCAGGTAGTCAACGCCGATCGGCTATGTTGGAAGACGAGAAGAAGACCGTTCGAATCGAGGACCGTCACGACCGGTGGCGGTTCACCTGTCCCCGTAACCACCGTTCCTGGGAGCCCACGAACCACCACTTCTGGTGTTCGAAGTGCGCCAGCGTCGAAGGCGTCGATGGCGTCTTCGACGAGCTGCGCGACAAGCGGAGCGGTGACCTACTCCAACGCGACGAGGTGCTACTGTTGACCCCAGCCGGCCCGTATGACCGAGATCTCGATAAACGGGAGGGGTCGGCGTGACGCGCGAGTTCGTCGTCTCCGAGGAACGTCCATCGGTGAGCTACGGGCCGACCCGGCGCCTGGACGAGTGGGTCCTGGCGGTCACCTGCGAAGACGAGCGCGTCGAGATAGTCCTCGACGAGCGAGCGATGTACGACCTGTGGGTGGAAGTCCGGGGTGTCCCCTGGCCGGACCCGCCCAAGAGTCCGAAAAACGAGCGCCTCGTGCGCCAGTTGGTTCACGCGGCCAACGGCGCCGACGAGGAAATGCTGCAGGACGCGCTCGAAGCCCTGGGGGTGCGACGATGAGCGACGACGATCTGGTTTCGATCCCGCCCAAGGAAGCGGTCGAACTTCATCTGGACAGCCTGGAGGACACAGCTGCGGACTGGACGGAGACCGGCCACCGGAGCCACCTGCGGGCGTGGGTGGAGTGGTGCCGAGAAGAGGGTGGTATCGACTCGATGGACGAGGTGACCGGCCGGGACATCTACGAGTTCCGACGGTGGCGCCGTAACGGCGGCTACTCGCGCGGGAAAGACGAGATCGCGGCTCGGACGCTCCATACCGCGCTTTCGACGCTCCGCTCGTTCCTTCGGACCTGTGCGTCCATCGAAGCCGTCGCCGAGGACCTGTTCGAGAAGGTCCAGCTACCGACCCTGAGCCGGAACGAACAGGTCTCGGACTCGTGGCTTCCGCCCGAGCGGGTCCCGCCGATTCTCGACTATCTGAGCAGCTACGAGTACGCGAGCCGAGACCACGTTATCTGGGTCCTGGTGTGGCACACCGGCGCCCGACTCGGTGCCGTCCGCGCGCTCGACCTGGGTGACGTAGATCTCGACGGTGACGAGCCCGGGCTGCGGTACCGACACCGGCCGGACACCGGAACCCCGCTCAAGAACAACGAGATGGGTGAGCGGTACAACCGTGTCAGCCGGCGCGTCGCGAGAGTTCTACAGGACTACATTGAAGGTCCGCGCAAGGAGGTGACCGATGGGCATGGGCGGACGCCGCTCGTGACGACCGCGCAGGGCCGCCTCTCGCCGACGTGCATCCGGAACGCGTTCTACCGCTGGACCCGGCCGTGCAAGATTGGTGAGGAGTGTCCGCACGACGAGGACCCGGACACCTGCGAGTACGCCCGCCACACCGGGATGAGTTCCTGTCCGTCCGCTCGCTCGACCCACGACGTGCGGAAGGGTCGGGTGACGAAGTACCGGAACGACGGCGTGCCCCGTGGCGTGGTCGCGGACCGTCTCGACTGTTCCGAGGAGATCCTCGACAAGCACTATGACCGGGCGAACGAGCGCGAGAAGGCAGACCGCCGATGGGAGTTCATCGATGAAGACTGATACCACCCAACACGAACCGACAGAGGTACCGATTATTGGGGCGCCTAGGCCCTGCAGCGCCCATTCCTTCGCCGCCCGAATCGGAGACCTCCAGAAAGGGTCGGACTCGACCGTGGGCTGTGAGCCGAATGGGCCGAGCGGCCGGACTGTCCGGACCACTTTCACTCCGGGCTAGGCTGGCGTATAAATACCCGACGTCGAATGGCAGGCATATGGACGGGCAGTGTCCGACGCTCGACGCGGGAGTGACGTACCTGGACGACGAGGGCGCGCCGGCCGCGCTCTACCGGCTCGTCGGTCGACACCTCTCGGAGACACCGGAGGCCTACTGGCTGGACGCCCGGAACGCCGCCGTCCCGACCGCGATCCGGGAGCACGCGCCCGGCCGGGCGGACCGGTCGCTCCGCGTCGCGCGGGCGTTCACCGGGTACCAGCACTACGAACTCGCCCGGTCGCTCCCGGGGGAGGTCTCCCGGCGGACCGGGCTCGTCGTCGCGCCGAACGTCGGGTCGCTGTACGACGACGACGACGTCCCCGAACACGAGGCGGACACGATGTTCGAGGCGACGCTGGAACTGCTCGCCGGGCTCGCGACGGCCCTGGACGTCCCGGTGGTCCTGACCGCGAGGACGTATCGCGACCGGGTCCGGGCGGCCGCCGACCGGACTATCGACGCCGAGCGAACCCGGGCCGGACTCCGCTTCGACGGCGCGTCCGTCCGGACGGACGTGTACTGGCACGGCTGGGGGTTCCAGACCACCATCCCCTACTGGGTCGAGCTGCTCGGCGCGGACGAGGCCACCCCCGCGCGGGTTCGGACCAACGCGGCCGCCCTCGGGGTGTGATCGATGGGCCGGACCGCACACACCGTCCGCGAGCAGATCGACGACCTCGAACGGGAGTGGCGACCGTTCCGGCGGTCGCTCCGGCGGCGGGATCAGCCGGCGTTCGACGAGCTGTTCGAGCGGGCCCGGAGCCACGCCGACGCGGCGAGCCAGCAGGCGCCGCGGGACCCCTGGCGGGCGTTCGTCGTGGCCGTCCTGCTCTCCCAGGAGCGCGAGCTCCGGGCGCTCCGAGCGGAGTGCGAGGCGCTTTCGGGGGGACGCGAGAGCGATGGCGATGGCGATCGCGATTGAGATCCGCGACGACGGGACGCCCGTCCGCTGGGACGCCGACGGCGACGGCGCCGTCCCGGTCGCCGACACCGACTACCGGCCCGCGCTGTTCGCGGCCGCCCGCGAGGACCGCACGCGGTATCTCGACTGGCTCCGGGACGAACTCGTCGCCGACCCGAAAGTGACGGCCGTCGACGACGACCGGAAGTTCACCGCGCTCGGGGCCGACGACCGCTCGCCCGTCCTCCGCATCGCCGTCGAGCGCCTCGACGAGGTCAGGCAGGTCGCCCGCGAGATCCGCCAGCGCGAGCACCGGGCCCACGCGCCCGGGGTCGTGCGGCTGTTCGACGTGGACCTGGATCCGGCGTTTCGGTACTGTCTCGACACCGGGGCCGACCCGCTCCCCGACCGGGAGCTGCGGACGCTCTCGCTGTCGCTCCCGACGGCGGCGCTCGCGGACGAGGACCCCACCGGGCTGACCGTCGACGGGGAGCCGGGCGGCGACGACGTGGCCGCCGTTCGCCACCGAGTGCGGGCGGCCCTCGCCGAGCGGGACCCGGACGTGCTCGTCCTGTCGTCGGCCGACCTGGTGCCGCTGCTCGCCGACACCGGGATCGACCTCGGTCGGCGGCCGGGGTACCGACGGCTCGCCGGCGAAACCACGGTCACGAGCTACGGGCAGACGCGCCACTCGCCGGCGCGGTTCGGCGTCCCGGGGCGGGCGCTCGTGGACCGGTCGGCCAGCTTCCTGCTGCGACACGCCGACATGCCGGGCCTGCTGTACTTCGTCGAGCAGACGGGGAAACCGCTACAGGGGGTGGCGAAGGACAGCATCGGCGGCGTCCTCACGGCGCTGGAGATACGGCGCGCCCGGGCGCGGGACGTGCTCGCGCCCTGGCAGAAACGCCAGACCGAGCGCTGGAAGTCCCTCGACACCCTGTCGAACGCCGACCGCGGCGGGTTCACGTTCCAGCCCGACGCCGGCGTGTTCGAGGGGGTTCACCAGCTCGACTTCGCGTCGCTGTTCCCCAACATCATGCGCGAGCGGAACGTCTCGCCGGAGACGGTCGACTGCGCGTGTCACGACAACGACGCCGTCCCCGAACTCGACTACAGCGTCTGCGAGGAGCCGGGTTTTCTCGGCGACGTGCTCGGTGAGTTGCTCGACGACCGTCAGCGATGGAAGCGGCGGCTCCGCGCGGGGGCGGACGGAGAGAGAGGAGACGGGGAGGGAGTCGACACCGACGCCCTGGAGGCGAAGGTGGAGGCGGTCAAGTGGGTACTGGTCTCCTGTTTCGGTTACCAGGGGTACAGACACGCCAAGTTCGGGCGTATCGAGGCGCACGAGGCCGTCAACGCCTACGCGCGGGAGATCCTGCTGACGGCCAAGGAGCGCCTCGAAGCGGCCGGCTGGCGGGTCGTCCACGGCATCGTCGACAGCCTCTGGGTCCGGCCCGCGCCCGACCGCGAGCAGCGTCCGGTCCGGGCGGTCGCGGCCGACGTGAGCGACGACGCGGGTATCGAACTCGAGTACGAGGGGGCGTTCGACTGGATCGCGTTCTGCCCGCGCAAGCGGGCGAGCGGGTCGGCGCTGATGCGGTACTTCGGCCGGTGGGCCGACGGCGGGGACGACCCCTACAAGCTCCGGGGGATCGAGGCGCGACAGCGCAGCACGTCCGCGTTCACCGCACGCGTCCAGCGCGACCTGATCGCGGTCTTCGACAGGGAGCGCGCGCCGGAGCCGGTGTGTGCGCGGCTCGCTCGCCACCTCGCGAGACTCCGCCGGGGGGCGGTCCCGGCCGACGAGCTGGTCGTGACCCAGCGCGTCTCGAAGCGGGCCGGCGAGTACCGGCAGGCGACCCGTACGAAGGCGGCGCTCGAACGGGCCGCCTCGCTCGGCGTCGAACGCCGCCCGGGCCAGCGCGTCGACTACGTGGTCGTCGACGACGCGGCGACGGGTCGAGAGCGCGTCCGGCTCGCCTTCGAGGGCGGCGGTGCGTACGACCCCGCGTTCTACGCCGACCGGCTGATCCGGGCCTGCGAGAGCGTCCTCGGCCCGCTCGGATGGGACGAAAGCGACATCCGGCGGACACTCTCCGACACGCGCGACGCGACGCTGTCGTCGTTCGGCGACTGATCCGAAGCCGGGTCGAAGCCGGCGGGCCCGCTCTCGGAGGGGGCACCGCGATCACCACCTCCTGCTGGTGCTCGCCGCCTCGGCCCCGGCGGGACCGCCCTGGACGGCGTCGGCGGCCGTCGAGGCGGCGGGGTGACCGAGTGAACGCGGGGCGAACTGCGCGGCGAGCGCGAGCGCCGGCCTCGGCGAGCACTCCCTACGTTTAACCGGTTTCGGACGGAACATCGACCGATGAATTCGGGCGAGCGGTCAGGGCGGATCCTCCTCGTCGACGACTCGACGTCGGCCGCGGAGATCGGCGACCGGCTGACCGAACGGATCGGGACCGTCGAGACGGCGGCGAGCGTCGGCGAGGCGCGGGACCTGCTGACCGGCGAGCGGTTCGACTGCGTCGTCTCGAAGTACGAACTGTCCGGGCGAGATGGGATCGACCTGCTGACCGTCGTCGGGGAGACGCATCCGATGGTGCCGATCGTCCTGTATGCGCGGACGGGACGCGAGGCGGTGGCGAGCGAGGTGGTCGCTGTCGGCGCGACCGGCTCCGTCTCGGAAGCGGACGGGGCCGACGGTCGCGAGGGCCTCGCGGCCCGGGTCGAAGACGCGATCGGGGCGTCTCGTTCGGGACGCTCGGAGGGGCCCCGCGACGAGGAGTCGCAACTCTACGAGCAGATCTTCGCGGGGATGCGCGAGGGGGCGTGTCTGTACGATCGGGACGGCCGGTTCAGGGTCGTCAACGACTACCTGGCGGAGCTGTACGGGACGACTCCGGAAGAGCTGGAGGGACGACAGAGCGAACTGGTGGAGGCGGTGCGCCGGGGCCAGTCGGGCGATCGGTATCGCGAGCTACTCGACGGCGACCGGGACGTGCTCCAGGGAGAGAGCGAAATCGAGGTGCCCGGAGCGGGTCGGATAGCAGTGGAATACCGTCTCAGTCCGTTGCGAGTCGAGGGGCGGATCGAAGGGGTCGTCGGCGTCGCCAGGGACGTCACGGACCGACGGGCGCGCGAGCGGCAACTGGAGCGCGCTCGCGAGGAGCACCAGGAGCTGATCGACGGGATGAACGACACCGCGTGGGTCATCGGCACCGACGGGCAGTTCCTGGCGGCGAACGACACGGCCGTCGAGACGCTGGGGTACTCGCGGGCGGAACTGCTCGACATGCGGCCCCACGACATCGACGCGGGGCTCGACGACGAGCGGATAACGGCGCTGATCGAGGACATGCCCGAGGACGGGCGACAGGTGTTCGAGACGGTCCACCGGACGAGAGACGGCGACGAGCTCCCCGTCGAGATCAGTTCCAGTCTGATAACGTACCACGGCGATCCGGCGATACTGAGCGTCGCTCGCGACATCACCGAGCGCAAGCGCTACGAGGCGGAACTGCGCGAACAGAACGCGCTGCTCGAACAGCAGCGCGACGAGCTGGACGTGCTGAATCAGGTCCTCCGCCACGACTTCAGGAACGACTTGCAACTCGTGACCGCCTACACCGAACTGCTGGCCGAGCACGTCGACGGGGACGAGGCGGAGTACGTCGAGACGATACGCGAGCGGGCCAACCACGCGGTCGAACTGACGCGGACGGCGAGGGACACGGCCGAGATGATGCAGACGCGCGAGGTCGACGACAAGCGGATCGCGCTCCGACCCGTCCTCGAAGACGAGATCGCGGACCTACGGGAGATGTATCCCGGTGCGGTCATCACCGTGGCGTCCCCGCCGCCCGCGGTGTCCGTCCGGGCCAACGAGATGCTCGGATCCGTGTTCAGGAACCTCCTGACGAACGCGGTCCAGCACAACGACGCGGACGTGCCCGAGGTGTCCGTCGCCGCGGCGGACCGCGGCGAGCGGGTGACCGTCCGGGTGGCCGACAACGGTCCCGGCGTGCCCGACGAGCAGAAGTCGCAGATCTTCGGGAAGGGGGAGAAGGGACTCGACAGTCCCGGGACCGGCCTCGGTCTACACCTCGTTCAGACGCTCGTCGAGCGCTACGGCGGGAGCGTGCGCGTGGAGGACAACGACCCCGAGGGGGCCGTCTTCGTCGTCGCTCTCCCGAAAGCCGACTAGTCGGCCGCGTCGGCGGACCGATCCCCGACCCCGACCCGACCAGCGGGGCGGGGCGGACGCGCCGGGAAGCGGGCTCACTCGTCCCGCCGTTCCCGGATCAGCTCGTCGGTGGTCCGGACGGCGTCGGCCACCAGACGGGGCGAGGCGTCGACGGGTTCCAGCTCCATGCCGCGCTCGCAGGCGACGTCCCCGACGGCCGTCAGATCGTCCTCGCAGACGCCCAGCTCGGCCAGCGTCACGTCGAGATCGATCGCGAACAGGAGATCGAGCACGTCCGAGACCGCGTCGGGGTCGGCCTCGCGGGCGACGAGCTCGGCGACGGTGCCGAAGCCGACGAGCAGGCCGTGGGGCTCGCGGACGCCGACGTTTGTGAGGCCGACCTGGACGGCGTGGGCGCCGGCGGTGCCGCCGCTCTCGAACCCCAGTCCCGACAGGAGCGTGTTGGCCTCGACGACGCGCTCGACGGCGGGGGTCACGGCGTCGCGGCGGACGGCGGCCAGCGCGTCGGGGCCGTGCTCGCGGACGCGGCGGAACGCCTCCTCGGCGAGCGCCCGGGCGGCGAAACTCGACTGACCGTCGGCGTCGGTGCGCCCGCGGGTGGCGGCGACGGCCTCGGCCTCGAAGCGGGTGGCGACGGCGTCGCCCATGCCGTAGGCGAGAAAGCGAGCGGGCGCGGCGGCGACGACGGCGGTGTCGACGAGGACGAGTTCGGGGTTGCGGTCGCGGTAGCGGACCTCGCGGAAGTTCCCGGCGTCGTCGTAGACGACGGCGATGGTGCTGGTGGGCGCGTCGGTGCTGGCGATGGTCGGGACGACGGCCAGGGTCGCGTCGATGCGGTCGGCGACGGCCGTCGCCACGTCCATCGCGACCCCGCCGCCGACGCCGACGACCAGATCTGCGCCCGCGGCCGCGGCCTCGTCGACGTGAGCGTCGAGAGCGGAGTCGGTACAGCGGTCGACGCCCGCGACGGTGTGGACCACCTCCGTGCCCGCGTCGGCGAGGCCCGCCGAGACGGCGTCGCCGACGGTCGCGAGCGCGGTGTCACCGCCGACGACGAAGGCGTGCTCGGCGTCCAGGCGGTCGAACTCGGCGCCGGCGTCGTCGAGGGCGCCGGCGCCCTGGACGTAGGCGCGAGGGGAGACGAAACGTCGGGACATGAGCGGGCGTGCGTCGCGGAGGGGGTAAAGCGTTCGGGGACGAGGCGGTGAGCCGTTCCACGGACGCGAGCGCCGGGCGACGAGCCGGCGAGTTCCTCGGTCGCGCGAACGCTTATGCGGGCCACGGCCGACACGCGACCATGGCCGGATCAGACCGGATCGTCGTGTTGAACCAGCCCGCACACGGGATCCCCGCGAGCGAGTACGCCGCGGAGCTTCGGTCGCGACTCCCGAGCTATCACGTCAAACTCCCGCGGACGGAGAGCGAGACCCGCGAGACGATCGGCACGGCCCGGGTGGTCACCGGGATCCACATGGGCGAGGAACTGCTCGCGCGCGCCGACGACCTCGAACTGTTCGCCGGCGGCTCGGCCGGTGTCGGTCACCTGCCGCTCGACGCCTTCCGCGAGCGCGGCGTGGCGGTGACCAACGCGTCGGGGGTTCACGGTCCGAACATCGCCGAGCAGGTGGTCGGCTGGCTGCTCGCGTTCGCGAGACGGCTCGACGAGGGGTGGCGCCGCGAGCAGGACAACACCTGGCAGCACTTCCGCGGCGGCGAGTTCCAAGGCTCGACGGTCACCGTCGTCGGCATGGGCGCCATCGGCGAGGCGGTCGTCGAGCGCCTGGACGGGTTCGGCGTCGAGACGATCGGCGCCCGCTACAGCCCGGCCAAGGGCGGCCCGACCGACGAGGTCGTCGGGTTCACCGACGCAGAGGCGTTCCAGGGGGCGCTCTCGCGGTCGGAGTACGTCGTGGTCGCGGCGCCGCTGACCGACGAGACGCGCGGGCTCGTCGGCGACGGCGAGCTGTCGGCGATGCCGACCGACGCCGTCCTCGTCAACGTCGGCCGGGGGCCGATCGTCGACACGGACGCGCTGGTCGACGCGATCCGCGGGAACAAACTCGGCGGCGCGGCGCTGGACGTGACCGACCCGGAGCCGCTGCCCGCCGACCACCCGCTGTGGGAGTTCGACAACGTTCGGGTCACGCCGCACAACGCCGGGTCGACGCCGAAGTACTGGGAACGGCTGGCCGACATCCTGACGGACAACGTCGAGCGAGTCGAGGACGGACGCACCGACGACCTCCGGAACCAGGTCGTCATCCCCGACGGCGAGTGACGTCGCCGGGACGAGCGAGCTCCCGGTCGGGCGACCCTGCCGCGGCGCTCCCTGTGAGCGCGGCCGATGGCGCCGCACCGTGTTGGTTGGTAACACATGTATAAGTGGGTCCCGTCCCAAGCGGGAGTCGAGGGTGCTACACCCGGAGGACAACAGATGTCGAGCAACGCAGACAACGACGGGGAACTGCCAGTGACCGCCGACGACGACGTGACCGCGGGCCGGTACCGCGCCGTGTTCACGGACGCGGACCTCGTCATCTACGACGACGAGGTCACCGACGGCTGGATACAGAGTTCGGTTCCGCTGTGGCTCGACCACTGGCGGTAGCCGGCCGCCATCGCGCCGACGCGGCCGCCGGTCGCGCGTCGGTCGGACGCGTCACCAGCAGCTACTTTCCCGGACGGCCCCTGGCCGAGGTATGGCCGAGGGTGACGGGGGACGGCTGTATCCGAACCGCGAGGGGCGCGGCGGAGCGGCGGATAGACCCAGTGACGGGCGAGCGAGCGTCTCCCGGCGCGGGGTGCTCGCGGGCTCGGCGACCGCCGGCGCCGCGCTCACGGCGGGGTGTTCGGGCGGCCCCGGCGACCGCGCGACGGGCACCGGAACGCCGACCGGGAGCGAACGCACCGGGGACGACACGGTCGTCGTCTTCAACACGGGCGACGCGACGGTGAGCCTGATCGACCCCGCCCGCGACGAGGTGGTCGACACCCAGCACGTCGGCCTCTCCGCGTCGTTCCCGTCGAACCAGTACGCGCCCGCCCTGACCACCGCCGGCGAGGACCCCCTGTGGCTGAACGTCGGCCGGGGCGTCCGGGCGGTCGCGGCCGGGTCGCTGTCGGAGGTCGCTCGCGTCGAGACCGGCTCGGGGTCGAACTGGCAGGAGATGGCGCCCGACGGGGCGAGCGTGGTCGTCAGCGCCCGCGAGCCCGCCCACCGGAACCTCCTGGTCGACGCCGACCGCGACTCGGAGACGTTCGGCGAGGTGACCGCAGAACTCGACCGGACCGACGAGGGCGGGCGCGGCGACCGGGACGGACCCGGTCCCTGCGACGTGACGGTCCATCCCGACGGCGAGTTCGCCTACGTCCCCGACCTGTTCGGCGACACGCTGACCGTCCTCCGGCTGGCTCCCTTCGAGATCGAACGGCAGATCGAGGTGCCGGCCGCGGGCGGTGACGGCGGTAGCGGCGACGGCGACGCCGGTGGAAGCGGCGACGGAAGCGAGGACGCCGCGTCGGCGCCGTGGATGGGGACGGTCGCGCCGAGCGGCGACCGCCTGCTCGTCGAGCACCAGACCGGAACCGAGAGCGTCTGGGACACGAGCGACGCGGCGAGCCCGGAACTCCTGGCGCAGTTGACACCCGACGACGGCCTCGGCGAGGGCGCGCTCACGAGCGAGATCGGTCCGGAGTCGCGCTACGGCTACGTATTCACGCCGGGGACCGACGACGTGTCGGTCGTCGATATCGAAACGCGGGCGGTGGCCGGCCGCATCGACCTCGGCGGGTCGGCGTTCGCCGGCACGTGGGATCCCGCCCGCGAGACGCTGTACGTCCCCGTCCAGACGAGCGACGAGGTGGCGGTGATCGACGCCGACGCCCGCGAACTGGTCGAGCGGATATCGGTCGGGTCGGCGCCCTACGGCGCAACGGCGGCCCGCGTGCGTCCCGAACCCGACGGGTCGGCGAGCCTGCTCGCGACGATGGCGGGCGTCGGCCTCGACGTGGGCGAGGCCGACACCACGTACTGCGTCGGCAACTGCGCCTGCGGTCATCAAGTCTGAACCCGGAGAGCGCAATCCGCCGCCTCAGTGGACGGTGACTTCGCCGTCTTCGACGGTGATGTCGAGCAGACTGGTCGCCTCGTAGTCGGTCTCGTCGAGGGCGCTGTCGCCGACCTTGTTGAGAACGACGACGATGTCGGCCACGTCGGCGCCGATGTCGTCGAGCGCCTCGGTGATCGCCGCGAGCGTGCCGCCGGTCGAGAGCAGGTCGTCGACGATCAGGACGCGGTCGCCGTCCTCGATGTCGTTGATGTACATCTCCGAGGAGGAGTAGCCCGTCGATTTCTCCAGCGAGACCTCCTCGGGGAGGCCGTACTCGCGTTTGCGGATGACCACGAGCGGGATGTCGGTCTGCAGCGACAGCGCGGTGGCGACGTGGATGCCCATCGCCTCGGGGGCGACGATCTTGTCCACGTCCAGGTCCGCGTTGCGGACGATGCCGACGACGACCTCGCGCAGTAGCGCGGGGTCGAGCATCGGGACGCCGTTGCTGATGGGGTGGACGAGGTACTCGTAGCCGTCCTTGTCGATGATGGGCGCCTCGTGCAGGGACGCGCGGAGCCGTTCCATGCCTGGCGGTATCCGAGCGACGGGAAAAAGCTCCTGTTTCGCCGGTCGCCGCGACCGGCGGTCGGCCGTCGGGTCCGAGCCTGTCGCCGCTACTCGGGGACCGAGCCCTCGACGCCCTCGACGTAGCTGCCCATGTCCTGGAACAGCGTCGCGTCGTCGGCGTCGGCGAACTTGCTGTCGGCCCACACGTCCGTGTCGCCGCTCTCGATGGCCGAGTACGTCTCCTCGACGCTCGATTTCACGTCGTCGGGCACTTCGGGCCCCCACTCGGAGAGCCCGATGATGCCCGAGTCGAGGCCCTCGAAGTAGAAGTCCGACTCCCAGGAGCCGTCGCGGACGGCTTCGAGGGTGGGGCCGTAGAACTCCTCCCAGTTCCAGATCGGGGAGGTGACGTAGTTGTCGCCGCCCTGTTCGAGCATCGGGGCGTCGTAGCCGGTCGCCCAGATGTCCGCGTCGGCGGCGGCCTGGACGGCCGCGGCGGAGTCCTGGTGCTGGGCCATCACGTCGACGCCCTGGTCGATGAGCGCGTTGGCCGCCTCCTGCTCCGTCGGCGGGTCGTACCACGTGTTCGTCCAGCGCACCTTCGTCGTCGCCTCGGGGTTGACCGAGCGCGCCCCGAGCGTGAAGGCGTTGATGCCGCGGACGACCTCCGCGATGGGCAGCGCCGCGACGTAGCCCAGCGAGTCCGCTTCGGTCAGCATCCCCGCCGCGATGCCGGAGAGATAGCGGGCCTGGTACATCCGCCCGAAGTACCGACCGAGGTTCTCGCTCGTCTGGTAGCCCGCGCAGTGCTCGAAGAGGGTGTCGGGGTTCTCCTCGGCGACCGACACCATCGTGTCCATGTAACCGAACGTGTTGCCGAAGACGATGTCGTAGCCGTCCTGGACGTACTGCTCGAAGACGGTCCGCGAGTCGGCCGGCGCGACCGCCTCGGTGTGACCCGTCTCCAGCCAGTCGTACTCGTCGGCGACCGCCTGGCGCCCCTGGTCGTGCGCCCACGACCAGCCCTGGTCGCCGACCTCGGAGTTGTAGACGAACGCGGCGCGGACGGTGTCGCTGCCGCCCGACCCGCCGCCGCCGCTCGTGTCCGTGCTGTCGCCGCCCGACGAACAGCCCGCCAGTCCGGTCGCGCCCGCGAGTCCCAGTGCCTTGATCGCCCGTCGTCGTGTGATGTCTGTCGACATTGTTGTGTCCCGTGAGCCGCCGTGGTCGGTCCGCGACCCGCCGACCGGGTCCAGCCGACCGCTCCTCGTCCGATAGGGATCGGTGATGGTCTATAAGGCTGCCTATAGCGGACTGTGGAGTGCTATTAAGACTATTGAGACCCTTTAGGGTCGGCCGTCTGGGAGGCGCTACCCCGCGAACAACTCTCACGGCGGCCGTCGCGGAACGGTATATTCAAGGACGTTCGAAGCCGTCCGATATCGTAATGGACGAGGACCCGTTCCTCCGGATGTCGGGCGTCCGAAAAGAGTTCCCGGGCGTCGTCGCCAACGACGACGTCGACTTCTCCGTCCGCCGCGGCGAGATCCACGGCCTCCTCGGCGAGAACGGCGCCGGCAAGAGCACCCTGATGAAGGTCCTCTACGGCCTCTACGACGCCGACGGCGGGAGCGTCCACCTCGGCGGCGAACCGCTGGACCTGGACTCGCCCCAGGACGCCATCGATCGGGGCATCGGCATGGTCCACCAGCACTTCAAGCTCATCCCCCGCCTGTCCGTCGCTGAGAACGTCGTCCTCGGCGAGCGCGAACCCGCCGGGCCGTTCCGGGAGCGTCGCGGGACCGGCGGCGACGACGGCTCCGAGGAGTCGGACAGCTGGCTCCCCGACGCCGTCCGCCGTAACCGGGTCGCCCGCGCGCTCGCCGAGCGGTTCACCATCGGGCTGGACGCCTCCGCCGCGGAGATCGAGGCGCTGGCCGACGACTACGGCTTCGACGTGGACGTGCGCGCGCCGGTCGCCGAACTCGACGTGGGCGAGCGCCAGCGCGTCGAGATCCTCAAGGCGCTGTACCGCGACGTGGACCTCCTCATTCTGGACGAGCCGACGGCCGTGCTGACGCCGACGGAGGCCGAGCGGCTGTTCGAGACGCTGCGGACGCTGGCCGACAGCGGTATCTCGGTCATCTTCATCACGCACAAACTCGCCGAGGCGACGGCGATCACCGACCGGGTGACCGTCCTCCGCGAGGGCGAGACCGTCGGCACCGTCGAGACGGGGTCGGTCGACCAGGCGGAGCTCGCGCGGCTGATGGTCGGCCGCGAGGTGCTGTTCTCGCTCGACAAGGAGCGCGTCGAGCCCGGCGACCCGGTGCTGGAGACGAGCGGCCTGCGCGCGGAGGACGACCGCGGGATCGAGGCGCTGTCGGGGATCGACCTCTCCGTGCGTGCCGGCGAGATCGTCGGTGTCGCCGGCGTGAGCGGCAACGGCCAGCGCGAGTTGGCCGAGGCGCTCGCGGGCGTCCGCGACCCGACCGCGGGGGCCATCGCGGTCGACGGGCGGGACCTGTCGGGCGAGCCGGCGCGGTCGTTCGTCGACGCCGGCGTCTCGTTCGTCCCGGAGGACCGCCACGAGTACGGCTGCGCGCCGGAGCTATCGGTGATGCACAACGCGGCGCTGAAGGAACTGCGCGACGACCGCTTCGACGACGGGCCCTTCCTCGACTACGACGAACTGGCGCGCTACGCCGAGGAGATCGTCGAGGAGTTCGACGTGCGCGGCGTCCACGACGTGCGCGAGATCCCCGCCGGCGACCTCTCGGGGGGGAACCTCCAGAAGCTCATCCTCGGCCGGGAGCTCGTCCGGGACCCGGATCTCCTCGTCGCCCACCAGCCCACTCGCGGCGTCGACGTGGGCGCCATCGAGTTCCTCCGGGAGGCGATCCTCGATCAGCGCGCCGAGGGGACCGGGACCGTCCTCATCTCCGAGGACCTGGACGAGTTGTTCGACCTCTCGGACCGCCTGCTGGTGATCTACGAGGGGGAGATCGTCCACGAGACGACGCCCGAGGCGGCCGACCGCGAGCGCGTCGGCATGCGGATGACCGGCGGCGTCGAGGACGGCGGGGCGCCGGCGGCCGACGCGGCGGACCGCGCGATGACGGACGGCGGCGGGCTCGACCCGGACGGCGCGCCCGGGCCGTACCGCGACGCGGGAGCGACCGCCCGAGGTGAACGGCGGTGAACCTCTCGGTCGAACTCGAGGCCCGCGAGGACGTGCCGGCGTGGCTGGTCTACGGGACGCCCGTGTTCACCGTGGTCGGCGCGCTCGCGCTGTCGGCCGTGGCGCTGGTCGCGCTGTCGGTGAACCCGATCGCGGCCTACGGGACGATGTTCGTCGAGACGCTGACCAACCCCTTCGGGCTGCGCCAGACCGCGACGCGGACCGTCCCGCTCGTCCTGACCGGCCTGGCGGTGTATCTCCCGCTGCGCGCGGGGCTGTGGAACGTCGGCGCGGAGGGGCAACTGTACATGGGCGCGGTCGTCGGCACGTGGATCGGCGTCAACGTCTCCCTGCCGATGGTCGCGCTGATCCCGCTGGCGGTCCTCGGTGCGGGCGTCGCCGGCGGCCTCTGGGCGGGGATCCCCGCGTACCTGCGGGCGAAGTGGGACGTCAACGAGATCATCACGACGCTGCTGTTGACGTTCGTCGCCGTCCAGATCGCCAGCTACCTCGTCCGCGGCCCGATGCAGGGCGGCCTCGGGAACATCCCGGGGAGCGCGGAACTGCTCGACGCCGCGAAGTACCCGACGATCCCGGTTCTGGAGGTCCACGCGGGCTTCCTCGTCGCCCTGCTGGCGGTCGCGGCGACCGCGATCCTGGTCGCGCGGACGCGGATGGGCTTCGAAGTGACCTTCGTCGGGTCGAACCCGCTCGCGGCCGCCCAGGCCGGGATGAGCACATTTCGGGTGTACCTGTTCGTCTTCCTCGTCGGCGGCGCGTTCGCCGGGATCGGCGGTTTCAGCGAGATCTCGGGCGTCCAGGGGCGGCTCCGGCCGGCGTTCTCGCCGGACTACGGGTTCACGGCGATCCCGATCGCCCTCCTCGGCCGGAACGGCGCCGTCCGCGTCCTGCTGGCGGCGGTTTTCTTCGCCGTGCTGTTCGTCGGCGGGTCGCGCCTGGAGGTGTCCTACGGCGTCCCGGCGGCGCTGGTCGACGTGATCCAGGCGCTGGTCATCCTCTGTCTGATCACCGCGGAGTTCTTCAAACGCTACAGCGTCGACGTGGAACTCGCCGGGGAATCGGCGCCGGCCGACGGTGAGCCGGGAGGTGCGGCCTGATGGTCGGGTTCGCCGCGGGACTGCTCGACGCGGCCGTCCGCGCGTCGACCGTCTTCATCTTCGCCGCGCTCGGGGAGATCATCAGCGAGCGCGGCGGGGTGCTCAACCTCGGCGTCGAGGGGATGATGCTCGTCGGGGCGCTCGGCGGGTTCGCGACGACGGTCGTCACCGGCAGCTACTGGCTCGGCTTCTTCGCCGGGATGGCGCTGGGCGCGGCGCTCGCGCTGATCCACGCATTCCTCTGTATCACGCTGAAGTCGAGTCAGGTCATCAGCGGCGTCATGCTGACGCTTTTGGGGACGGGACTGACCACCTACTTCGGCACCGACTGGGTCAACGAGTCGATCGACGGGTTCCCCCAGATGACCCTGCCCGTGGTCGGACAGTATCTCGTCGAGATCCCGGTTGTCGGCGAGGCGCTCTTCCGCTCGACCGCCCCCGACTTCATCGCGCTCGCGCTGGTCCCGGCGGTGTGGTGGTTCCTCTTCCGGACGAACCTCGGCCTCGAAGTCATCTCGGTCGGCGAGGACCCGGAGACCGCCGACACCATGGGCGTCGACGTGTTCAAGATGCGCTACCTCTGCGTCCTGCTGGGCGGCGCGTTCGCAGGTGCGGCGGGTGCGCACCTCTCGCTGGCGTTCTCCCAGCTGTGGGCGACCGGGATGGTCGCCGGCCGCGGGTGGATCGCGGTCGCGCTGGTCATCTTCGCCCAGTGGCGCCCCGAGCGGGCGCTGGTCGGCGCCTACCTGTTCGGCCTGCTCGACGCCCTCCGCCTCCGCTCGCAGGGCATCGACCTCGCGCTCGATCCCGGCGCGCCCCTGGCCGGCGTCGTCAACCCCCTGCTCGATCTGCTGATGCACCCCACGATCATGGCGACCTATCCCTACATCGCCACCATCGTCGTGCTGGTCGTGACGGTCGTCCGCTTCGACGACTCGCGGCTGGGGGCGCCGTCGGCGCTGCTGGAACCGTACAGCCGCGAGACGGACTGATCGACCGCCTCCCGCACCGCCGAGCCGGTCAGGCGCGCTGGATCCGGTAGGGGTGGTCGACCTTGAACGCGCTGTAGGCCAGCACGCCGTGTGCGAGCAGCATGACCGCCAGGAAGCCGACGTTCCACAGCGGGTTGTTGTACCAGATCAGGTCGAGCCCCCACGAGCCGTCGACGACGGGCCACAGCGGCTCGATCGGCGTCGAGATGTCCGGCGCCGAGAGCATGTCGGCGAAGACGTGGCTCAGCAGGCCGACGAGGACGGCGCCGGTGGCGAACACGAACGTGCTCGAGGCGTCGAAGTTCTCGTGGTCGACCCACTCGTCGACCCTGTCGGTGAGCAGCCAGGCGGCGAGCGCGCCGATGACGAGCGCCGCCGCGACGGCGAACACGACCGTGTGCGTGAGGCCGTGGTGGTGAAAGGAGTCCGGGAACGCCATCGCGAGGTACTTGTCCCCGTCGGGTATCGGTGCCACGAAGACGGCGAAGGCGACGAACACGGCGCTCACGCGGTCGTGCCAGACGAACCACGCCGGGAGCGCCCAGAGCAGTGCCATCGCCAGGTGTCCCATGACGTCGACCATTGCGCCCGCGTTTGGACACCGAACGGGATAGCCCGGCGGCCTGCAGACGCAACTGGGTCCCCGCTCCCCGGACGTTTCCCGCAGCCCGCTACCGTGTCGACTCTCGCTCCCGGAGCGCCGCGAGGTCCGCGCGGGTGTTGACGTTCGTCGTCGCCTCGGCCAGCGGCGCGTCGACCGCGTCGGCCGCGACCCGCTCGACGGCCAGCCCGTCGAGGAGCGTCAGCAGCGCGTCGCCCGGGGCGAGGTGACCGAGCGCGTCGTCGAGCGCCGACCGCCGATAGAGGGCGTGGAGCGGCTGGTCGTGGTCGTCGACGACAGGCACGACGGCGCCGACCGCGTCACCGTTCGCGTCGGCCTCTGCGAGCCGGGCCCGCAACGCGTCGATGCCTTCGGGCGAGACCAGCGGTATGTCGCAGGCGCAGACGAACAGCCGGGGCGCGTCGGTCGCCGCGGCGGCGGCGGCCAGTCCCGCGAGCGGCCCCGACAGCGAGGGGTCGTCCCGGACCGGTTCGACGGCGCGGTCGTCGAGCGCGTTCCGCAGCCGCTCGGCCTGATCCGCCGTCGCGACCGAGAGGACCGGCGGCTCGTCGGTCGCCGCGGCGACGGCGTCGACGACGCGCGCGACGAGCGGCCGCCCGTCCAGCGTCGCGACGGCCTTGTCCGCGTCGCCGAAGCGTGTGCTCCGACCGCCGGCGAGGACGACGCCGCGCACGCGCGGCCGGACCGAGTCGCTCATGCCCGTTTCTGGGACGGCCTCGGACTTGTGGCTGTCCATCGTGAGTCAGCGGGACGCCGGCGACCGGCCGAACGTGGGACGCGGAATTTACAAGCCGTCGGGCCGCCGAGTTCGGGTATGCAGATCCTGGGGATCGTCGGGCCGTCGGACTCGGGCAAGACGACGCTGGTCGAACGCCTCGCCGAACGCCTCGCCGACCGGGGGCGCGTGGCGACGGTCAAACACCTCAAAACGGAGCCGACCGTCGACACCGAGGGGAGAGACACCGCACGGCACCGCGCCGCCGGTGCAGCGGCGACCTACGGGATCACCGACGACGCGGGCTGGTTCGCCACCGGCGCCGACCGCTCGCTGACGGGGACGCTCGACGAGCTCGCCGCCCAGTTCGATTACTGCCTCGTCGAAGGCTACAGCGACCGGCCGCTCCCGACGGTCGCGCTCGCCGACCGCGAGCACGCCGGTGAGACCGTGGCGAGCGCCGCCGACGCCGACGCCGTCGACCTCGACTCGCTCGTCGACGCCCTCGACGGACTCGAACCGTACGAGTCGCTGGCCTCGCTGGTCGCCGACGTGAAGCGTTCGCCCGACGCCCGCTACGCCGGCGCCGTCGCGACGTTCACCGGTCGCGTGCGCACGCAGGAGGGTCCCGACGACGAGCCGACCGAACACCTCGAGTTCGAGAAGTACGACGGCGTCGCGGAGGAGCGGATGGCGACCATCCGCGCGGAGCTTGAAGCCCGTGAGGGAGTTCAGGAAGTCCGGATGCACCACCGCACCGGCGTCGTCGAGGCCGGCGAGGACATCGTCTTCGTGGTCGTCCTCGCGGGCCACCGTCGCGAGGCCTTCGAGACCGTCGAGGACGGCATCGACCGCCTCAAGGACGAGGTGCCGCTGTTCAAGAAGGAGGTCACCGTCGACGACGCGTTCTGGTCCCACGAGCGGCCGGAGTGAGCGGACCGGCGTGGTGGGGCCGGAATCAGTGGAACGCCTCCCAGCGCTCCACAGTGACCGACTCGCCGGCGGCCACGCCTTCGAGGCTCTCGGGGACGACGACCCAGCCGTCGGCCGCGGCGACCGAGGAGAGCACGCCCGCGCCGCCGCGCACAGGTTCGACCGACCCCTCACCGGTCTCGCGCACGCGGACGAACGAGCGCACGCCGACCTCGCTCGCGATCTTCCGGCCGAGCGTCGCTTCGAACTCGGGGAACGGTTCGGGCTCGAACCCGCCCGCGCGGGCGACCGCCGGGCGCAACAGCTGGACGGCGGTCACGAGACAGGAGACCGGATAGCCGGGCAGCGTCAGCACGGGCGTGTCGTCGACGACGCCGTAGCCGACGGGGTGGCCCGGTTTGAGCGCGACGCCGTGGCCCAGTACGTCACCGAGATCGGCCACCACGTCGGCGATCAGGTCCCGCTCGCCGACCGAGGAGCCGCCCGTGGTCACCACGATGTCGTGGTCGGTGTCGCGAGAGAGCGCCTCGCGCAGTGCGGCCTCGTCGTCGCCGACGATGTCCCGGTCGGTGGCCGCCCCGCCCCAGCGTTCGACCAGCCGCGAGACGGTCAGGCCGTTCGTCTCGGTCGTCTCGCCGTAGCCGGGGTCGAACGCGACAAGTTCCTCGCCCGTCGGTATCACGCTCACGGTGGGACGCTCGTGGGCGGGTACCGAGCGGTGGCCGCTGGCCTTCAACAGCCCGAGATCGGAGGGGCGCAGCCGCCGCCCGGCGTCGAACAGTCGGTCGCCCGACCGCACGTCCTCGCCGGCGGGCGCGACGTTCTCGCCGGGCGGGACGGCGGCGAACACCTCGACCCGGTCCCCCCGCGTGTCGGTCTCCTCGACCTTGACGACGGCGTCGGCGCCGTCGGGCATCGGGCTCCCGGTGTGGACGTAGCGGGCCAGACCGGCGTCCGCGTCCCCGCCCGTCTCGTCGAGGACCGCCGGCGAGCGGCCGCTGGCACCGTGCGTGTCGGTCGCGCGAACGGCGTAGCCGTCCATCGCCGCGCGGTCGAACCCCGGTACGTCGCGGGTCGCCGCCACCGGTTCGGCCAGCGCCCGCCCGTCCGCCTCGGCCACCGGAACGGACTCGGCGCGCTCCGGCGCGGCGACCGTCCCGAGTACCGCCTCGCGCGCGGCGGCCAGCCGCGTCACCTCGGTGAAGCCCTCGTGTCCCATTGCCGGCGGTTCGGCGGCGGGGACCTAAAGGAGTCCGGGACGGGCGAGGTCCAACGGAAGGCCTCGATGCGACCCTACCGCATCGACGCCGCGTCGACGACGAGGCTGCGGTCGACGGAGATCCACGTCGACATGCGCTCGACCCCCGTCGCGTCGGGCGGATGGATCGTACACCGGTCGGGCCGGTCGGCGTACTTGACGAGCGCGAGTTCCAGCGTCGGTGGGTCCGACCGACCGGGCTGGCCGGGGTCGATCGAGGGCGTTCGGGGCTCGGAAGAGGAGTCGTCCGCTGACCGCGTGCGTCCCGACATCGTGTTACTCACTCGAACGGTGGCCGCTCGCCCACAAGAGGGCTGCTATGAACTCGCAATAGGCCAACGTAGCGGCCCGGAGCCGACGGAAGTAGTGGATGACCGACGCCGGCGCGACCGCACTACGGTCGGACGGTCCGGAGGACCCACGTCCCGGGATTCAGCCGTTCGACCTCGAAGGGGTCCAGATCGCCGGGCCCGTCGACTTCGGCCGACAGCGAGGCGAGAAACGAACGCACCGGCGTCGGGTCGCGGTCGGAGACGAGGACCAGCCGGTCGCCCCGCTCGGTCGCGTCGAACGCCTCGCGGACGCGGTCGTGGCGCGCGTCGGCCGCCGCGCCGCGCAGGTCGACCGCCGCCTCGGGCACGTCGACCGACCACACGTCCTCGACGCGCTCGCGGGCGGCCTCGCCCAGTCGCTGCATCTGTTCCGGGAGGTCGCCGGGCCGCGGCGTCGCCTGGACGCTCGGGTCGAAGTCCAGCTCGGCGAGGATCTGCGCGTCCAGCCCCTCCAGCGGCTCGCCCTCCTCGAACAGGTCGTGTTCGTCGCCGCAGCTCGGACAGGTGAACCCGGCCATGTTGACGGCGACGCCCAGCACCGGCACGTCGTTCTCCTCGAACAGGTCCAGCGAGCGGGCGGTGTCGGTCACGGCCGCGTGGAAGGGCGTGGTGACGAAGACGACGCCGTCGAGGTGGACCTCCTGGAGCGTGGTCAGCACCACGTCGCCGGTCCCCGGCGGGAGGTCGACGACCAGGGCGTCGAGGTCGCCCCAGGCGGTGTCCTCGAACAGCTCCGAGAGGGCGTCGTGGGCCATCGCGCCACGCCAGGCCAGCGGCGCGCCCGACTCCATCAGCCCGACGCTCATCACGTCCAGGTCGCCCGCTTCCACGGGGAGCGGGTTGCCGTCGTCGTCGGAGTAGACCGGCCCCGACACCTCCAGCACCTCCGGGACGTTCGGGCCGTGGATGTCGGCGTCGAACAGACCCACGTCGCGGTCCGCGTCGGCCATCGCGCAGGCGATATGCGTCGCGACGGTCGTCTTGCCGACGCCGCCCTTCGCGCTGGCGACCGCGATCACGCGGTCCACGTCCGCGAGGCCCGGCGAACGGTCTTCGTCGGCGCTCGCCCCGGTCTCGCGCTCGACGTGGACGTGTTCGACGCCGGGAACGTCCGAAACCGCCCGCAGCATGGCGCTCGTGACCTGTTCACCCTCCTGCGGGCGGAAGTCGGTCAGGTCGGCGACGACCGTGACCGCGCCCCCGGAGACGGCGATATCGGAGACGAGGCCGGCCTCGAAGACGTCCTTCCCCGCGTCGGGGTCCCGGACCTGTCGGAGCGCGGCCTCGACCGCCTCGGTCAGGTCGGAGTCGTTCGGTTCGGAGTCGGTACCGTCGGCGTCGTCGATCGGTCCGTCGTGGTCGGTGTGTTCGGACATGGTGGGGTGGACAGCGATGGACGGGGAAGTCCGTCACAGGTCCGGCTGGCGATTCAGGTGGTCCTCGCCGGGCAGCGTGGTGTCGCCGCGGTCGAGCGCGCCGGTGAACTGCCGCCGGAAGCGACCGGGGTCGGCCTCCAGCGCGCGGGCGGCCGTGCCGCGGACGATCCGCGGCTCCGACTCGTCGTCGGCGACCTCCCGCAACACCTCGCGGGCGCGGTCGTCGTCGACCCCCGCGAGGAGGTGGACCGCCCACTCGCGGACGCGCTCGCTCTCGTCGTCGACGGCGTCGAGCAGCGGTTCGAGCGCGTCCTCGCCGCGGCGCTTGAACACGGAGACGAGGGCGTTGCGCCGGACCGCGTGGTGGTCGGCCGAAAGGGCCCGCTCGATGCGGTCGGCGTAGGCCGCCCGGTCGATACGGTCCAGCGCGACGAGGGCCTCGGCCCGGACCCACGGGTCGTCGTCCTCGGCGATCTCGACGGCCGCCGGACCGGCGCGTTCGCCGCCGAGCTTCGCCAGCGCCTCGACGGCGAACTGGCGCACGTCGGCGTCGTCGTCTCCCGTCCCGACGGTGATCAGCGCCTCGACGACGGCCGGGTCGCGCTCCTCCTCGGCCAGCGAGAGCGCCGCGCGCTGGCGCTCGACGGCGTCGCCGGTCGCGAGGCGTTCGAGTTTCTCCTTCGCGCTCTCGCTGGCGATCAGCGACGTGTCGGCCGCCGAGAGCTCCCTGGGCGTGGCCTCGCCGATCTCGACGTCCTCGCGGCTCACTTCGATGTCCGCCAGCCCGGCGTGGTCGACGTCGAACCCGGGGCTCTGCTCGGGATGGACCCGCGGGTCGGTCGGCCCGTCCGTGGCCTCCTCGGGGTCACGCATCGGCGACACCTCCCGCGGTGGTCCCGGACTCCGAGCCAGCGCCGTCCCACTCTCGGACGAGGACGATCAGCCCGAGCGCGAACGCGACCGCGCGGGGGAGCGTCGCCGGGACGCCGGCGAACAACAGCAGCGCCGCGGCGACCGCGGGAGCGAACGCCCGCCGGCGCGCGTCGGCGACGACCGCAACGAGGGCGCCGCCGATCCCCAGCGCGATCAGGGTGAGCGGGACGGTCCCGGCGCCGAACGCCACGAGCGCGACGGCGCCGGCGACGAACGGCGCGCTCGCGGCGGCGACGACCACGGCGAAGGCGGCGACCGCCCAGAGCCCGAGGTCGACCGCACCGTCGACGCCCCGTGCGAGCGGCAGCGCCGCCAGCGTCGCGAAGGCGACGACGGCGCCGGCCGGTCGGAGCGTCGTCGTCCCGAGTCCCGCCGAGGCCGCGAGCGACCACGCGAGCGCGAGCGCGCCCAGCGCGGCGACAGCCGCGGGGCGGGCGATCGGCGCGAACGCGACATCGAGTGAGTCGATCGCGCCGACGCGGGCGTCCGCTCGCTCGGCGAGTCCGAGGGCGAGCGCGGCGACCGTTCCGACGACGACCGCGGCGGCCGCCGGGAGCCACGCCGCGGCGTCGGCCGCTCCGACGAGCGCGAAGACGCCCACCGCCGCGAGCGCCACCCGCTCGGCGCGGTCGTCCGTGTCTACTGCCAGTCCCACCGCGGCGAGCGCCGGGACGACCGCCGAAAGCGTCGTCACGGTGGGGGCCGCGGCGCGACCGACCGGCGGGAGGCCGATGGGCGCGTTCCGCAGGAGCCGCAGGGTCAGCACGCCGGCGGTCGGGACGAGCGCGATCGCCCCGAGGACCGTCGCGAGCGACACCGGCAGACCGCTCGCCGGGCGGTCGCGGGACGCCGCTCCCGCGGCCCGGTCGCCGGCGTCCGCGGTCGGCCGGCTCACGGGTCCCCCTCCCCTTCCAGCCGGTCGGCCAGGTCCGCGGTGTCGGCGGCGACCAGTCGCCGACAGAAGTCGGAGAGTTCGCCGTAGTAGCCCGTCCCGGGTTCGCCGTCGAGGGCGTCGGCGACCCCCTCGGAGAGGACCGCGAGGTGGCGGTCGAGGAAGTCCAGCCGCGCGCGGGCGGCGTCGGGGTCGACCGCCGCCTCGCGCCGGCAGAGGTAGCCCGCGAACTCCAGTTCCAGCCGGTAGTGGTCGTGGTTCTCGCGGCGTTGCTCGTCGACCTCGACGCCGAAGTAGTCGTAGGCCCGCGCGAGGTCGAGGTTCACGTCGTTCCACGACGCTTCGGGGCGATACCCGGACTCGTACAGCGACACGCTCGGTCCCTCGGCGTCGATGGTCCCGTCGGTGCGGTCCTCGACGGTCGTGTGGCCGAGGACGAAGATGTCGTTGAACCGCGCACACACCGTCTCGCGGTCGTCGTCGGTAGTCAGGTCCGGCGGATGGACGTCGAGGGTCGTCCGGTCGAGCAGTCGCCGACACTCCCGGTCGAGGGCGCCCGATTCGAGCGCCGCGTGGAGTTCGGCGTCCGGTTCGGTCGTCGCCCGGGCGACCAGCGCGTACAGCCCGCCCCGGGCCGCGGCGTCGCGGTCGGCGTCGATCGGCGGCTCGTCGCCGACGGTCCGAGGGTCGCGCTTCGGCGCCTCGTCGACGGGGTCGGCGTCGCTCACGACGGTTCACCTCGCGTTCGGCGGACGCCCTCGATGGTCACGACGGCCACGAACAGGACCGCGAGCCCGGCGACCGTCCAGAGGACGGTCTCGTAGGGCGGCCCCTGCGGGCCGGGACCCATCGCCAGGTACTGCCACTCGCTGACGGCCTTGCGGCCGGCCCGCTCGCCGTAGGAGCCGTTCCACACCGCGACCGACACGTCCACGTCCTGCTCGCCGGAGAGGTCGGTGCGGTTGCCCGCCATGGCGGCCTCCCGGGTGAACGCGACGTGCCACTCGCCGTCCTCGTGGACCGCCTCGGCGTCGACGGCCGACTGGTTGAAGGCGGTAGTCGTGCCCGCGCCGCCGGCCAGCAGCTCCTCGGTGGTGCCGGTCCCGGTCCAGTACCAGACGTTCACGCGGTTGCTCGTGCCGCCCATCGCGATCGGCGGCCTGGCGCTCTCGTTCTCGGGCAGCTGGACCGCGACGGCGTCGGCGAACTCGCGGAGGTCCGAGGCGTTGCGGTCGGCCGTCTCGTCGGGCCAGGTGACCCGGACGAACACGTGCGAGTCGTTGGTCGCCGCGCGGACCTGCGCGTGCTGGACCGAGACGTTGCTCGCGCCCGGCAGCCCGCTCGGCGCGCTCGACAGCGCCAGCTCGACGCTCGGCACGGCCGTCCACGACTCGGCGGCCGGGTCCGTCGCGTTCGTGCCTACGTCGCCGACCGGCACCTCGTTGGCCGGCCGCGCGCTCGTCAGCGTCGGGAGCACCGCCGCGCCGACGACCGCGAGGACGACTAACGCGGCGACGCCGAGCCAAGAGGCGTCCGAGTCGCGTCGCGGCTCGCGACGCTCGCGCATCAGTCGAACACCGTCGGACCTGCGGTCCGACGAGCTCGACGATGGTTCGCTTCGCTCACCCATCGTCGAACACCTCCAGCCGGTACTGCTGTGCGGGGTTCTTGTCCTGGAGCAGCTCCATCAGTTCGCTGTCCTCGCCGCGTTCGACCCGGTCGCGGTGGCGCTCGATCGTGTCGAGGGCCTGATTCACCCGGTCGCCGAACAGCTCTTCGAGGTAGTCGCGGGGGATGCGGTCGACCCCCTCGATGCTCTCGCCGTCCTCGGAGTGCCCGGGCGGCGCGTACGGCGGGATGTAGTAGACGTTCGGCACCGTCTCGAACTCCGGATGGAGCGGCAGCGCCACCTCGTACTCCTCGACGAGCTTGTAGATGGGGCCGTCCTCGTCGTCGAGGTACCCCACCAGCCGCAGTTGCGGCGGGCACTCCTCCGCGCAGGCGGTCGCGTGGACGGTGTCGTCCGGCCCCTCGCCCTCGATGCGCGGGTAGCAGAAGATGCACTTCTCCGACTTCTTCTTCGCGGCGTTGTAGTACACCTTCTTGTAGGGACACCCCTCGACGCAGTAGCGGTAGCCCCGACAGCGCTCCTGGTCGACGAGGACGATACCGTCCTCCTCGCGCTTGTACAGCGCTTTGCGGGGGCAGGCCTCGACGCAGGAGGGGTGGGTGCAGTGGTTGCAGATCCTGGGGAGGTAGAAGTAGTAGCTGTTGGGGTACTCGCCGGCGCCCTGGTCCTCGTCCCAGTTGGGGCCCCACTCGGGGTCGACGTTCTGCGGGCGCAGCGGCTCGTCGCTGCCGTCGTACATGATCTCCGAGTGGTTGAACTCCCAGTCGCCGCCGTAGCGCTCCTTCGCCGGGATCTCGCCGGGCTGGCGCTCGCTGTGGTCGTCGGACTTCCAGCCGCCGCCGGAGTCCTCCCAGCCCTTCGGGTAGCCCTCGCCGGGCTTGGTCTCGACGTTGTTCCAGTACATGTAGTCGCGGCCGCCGCCCTCCGTCCAGAGGGTCTTGCACGCGACCGTGCAGGTCTGACAGCCGATGCACTTGTTGAGGTCCATCACCATCGCGACCTGGTGGTCGATCCCGTCGGCGATATCGACGTGCGTGTCACCGTCCTGGGCGGTGTCGTCGGTGCTCACGACTGCTCACCCCCCTCGGAGCCGGTGGGACCACCGTCGGCCAGTCGCGGGCTGGCCTCCTCGCCGCCGGCCTCGCTCTCGCCGTCGTCGGTCCGCTGGTCGGCCGGCCGCACGTCGACGCGCACGTCGGAGTTGACTCCGGTCGGTCCCCAGTAGTTGGGGAAGAAGTAGAGGTGCTCGCCGGTGTCCTCGGGGTACTGGACCAGCTGGGTCGGCTTCATGTACATCGGGACGAGCGTGTTGAAGTTGTCCCGGCCGGGGTACTGGAACTTCTCCCAGGAGAAGAAGTGCCGCACCGTCCCGGGCTCGCTGGAGGGGTAGATCTTCGCCTGCACCTCGACGCTGCCGAGGTCGTTGAACACCTCGACGGTGTCGCCGTCCTCGATGCCCCGCTCTTCGGCGTCCTCGGGGTTGAGGAAGACGGTCGGCTCGCCCCGCTGGAGGTTGAGCATCGTCTCGTTGTCGCGCCACGTCGAGTGGATCGACCACCGGCTGTGGGGCGTGTTGTACGAGAGGGGGTAGCTGCCGCCGGTGTTGGTGGGGCCTTCCTTGTGCGTCGGCAGTTCCTCGCCGAGTTCGAGGAACCAGTCGTGGTCGACGTAGTACTGCTGGCGACCCGTGAAGGTGGGCCAGGCCTGTTTGTCCTGCACGTAGTTCTTCCAGGGCGCGTAGGCCTCGCCGTCCTCGATGTCCGACGACCAGTGACTCCCGGCTTCGAGGAGGCGCTGGGGCTGGTCGATCGTATCGTCGAGGGTGATCTGCTCGTCGGTCCCTTCCGGATTGCTCTCCTCGGAGTGTTCGAGGACGTACTCACAGGCCGCGCGGTCCTCGGCGAGCGCGCCCGCCTCGCCGGTCTCCCAGTCGCGCACGTAGTCGTCGTGGACCGACTGGAGGTCGATCTCGCGGTCGAACTTGCGGTCCTGGATGGGCTCGACGCCGCGTTCGGTCGCGACCGCCTGGATCTTCTCCGCGAGGTCGCGGAAGATCTGCCAGTCGGTCTTCGCCTCGCCCAGCGGCTCGACCGCGGGCGTGAACGGATGCACGTAGCTGTGCATGTCCGTCATCGACAGGTCGTACTTCTCGTAGTGGCTCGCCGCGGGGAGGACGATATCGGAGTACAGCGCCGTCGAGTCCATCCGGAAGTTAATGTCGACGACGAGGTCGAGTTTCGGCCACAGCTCCTCCTCGACGGCGACGTTGCCCTTGGCCTGGTTGAAGTAGTTACCCCGCCAGACGAACATCGTCGAGGGGTCCGGTCGGGAGCCGTCCTCGCGCTCGGAGGGGTAGACGGGCATCCAGTTTCTGTCGATGGACTCGCGGATCTTCTCGGCGGTGTCCACGTCGGTGTTGTCGAGGATGCCCGCGTGGAAGTAGGTCCACAGCGTCGTCGGGACCCCTCGCACACTGCCGGTCGGGAACGAGAGCGTCTTCCAGCCGTGGAACGTCCAGATCTTCTCCTGGCCGACGTAGTGGTCGAGGCCGGTGCCCTGCTCGCCGAGGTTGCCGGTGAGGGTGACCAGCAGCTGGATCGCGCGGTTGCCCAGGTCGTTGTGGTACCAGTCGTTGACGCCCTTGCCGTGGATGATCTTCGCCTTGTCGGCCTCGGCGAACTCGCGGGCGATGCGCTGGTAGGTCTCCTCGCCGACGGTCGTCTCCTCGGTGACGAACTCCGGCGTGTACTCCGACAGTTCGTCCTTGAGGTGCAGCCACACCGAACGCACGTCGACGGTGTCGGCGTCCGCCGACTCCGCCAGATCGACCGAGCGCTCGACCGAGAGCCGGGGATCGAAGTCGAGTTCGATCGACGACTCGGGGTCGTTCTGTCCGTCGCGGTCGCCGAGCGACCCGGGAGCCATCCGCAGGGTCCCGTCGCCGTCGACCATCACGAACGTCTTCTCGGGGCGGTCGACGTCGTCGCCGACGCCCGGGACCTCGCTCGCGCGGAGGAACTTCCCGGTGTCCTCGCGGACGAGCAGCGGCATGTCGGTCTGCTCTTTGAGGTGCGCTTCGTCGTACAGCTCCTCGTCGACGATGGTCTGTGCCATCCCGAGCGCGAGCGCGGTGTCGGTGCCGCCCTCCGGCGAGAGCCACTCGTCGGTGTGGATCGCGGTCTGTGAGTAGTCGGTGAAGACGCCGACTCGCTTGGTGCCGTTGTAGGCGGCGTCGAGGAAGAACTTCGCGTCGGGGATGCGGGTGACGTTGATGTTCGACCCCCAGGCGATGATGTAGTCGGCGTTGTACCAGTCGGCGCTCTCGGCGTTGTCCGTCTGGGTGCCCCAGGTGATCGGCTGGCCCGGCGGGAGGTCCGAGTACCAGTCGTAGAAGCTGTGGGAGACGCCGCCGAGCAGATTGATCAGCCGTGAGCCCGAGGCGAACGAGATCGGACTCATCGCCGGGATCGGCGTGAACCCCGAGATGGCGTCGTAGCGGCCCGCCTGCACCTCGTCGACGACGTGTTCGGCGATCTCCGTCAGCGCCTCGTCCCAGCTGATCCGCTGCCACTTGCCCTCGCCGCGCTCGCCGGTGCGGCGCATCGGGTACTTGATGCGCTGGTCGGCGTTGACGTAGTCGGTGTAGCAGGCCCCCTTCTGACAGCCGCGGGGGTTCGGGTCGGGGAGGCTCTCGTCGAAGTTCGGGTAGTCGCCGGCCTGCTCCTCGCGCCAGACCTGGCCGTTCTTGACGTAGACGTTCCACGAGCACGACCCGGTGCAGTTGACCGAGTGCGTCGAGCGGTGTTTGGAGTCCCAGTCCCACTCCTCGCGGTAGAGGTCCTCCCACTCGCGGTACGGGTAGTCGCCGATCGGGTCGTTGACGACCTGTAGCCGGGTCATCTGGAGGAAGTCCTGCGCGAGGCCCGTCTGGGAGGCGCCCGCGCCGGCGACGCCGGCCGCGCCGACGCCCTTCAGGAAGTCCCGGCGGGAGACATCCACGTCCGTCCCACCGTCGGAGCGGAGTTCCGACGAGACTCGCGAACCGTCGGTTCGCTCACCTCCGTCAGAGCGACGCTCTGACGAGCCCCCGCTCGCTCCGCTTGCGGGGACCCCGTCGGTGCTCACGTCCGTGGCGGGGTCGGTCGCTTCGCCGTCGGTGCTGTCGGTCGGCGGGTCGTCGGTTCGGTCGTGGTCGGTCGAGTGGTCGTCGGTCATTGTTTGGCAACGAAGATAGTCGCGAGTCCGCAGGCGACGCCGGCGGCGGCGAAGGCGATCCCCGCGGCGGTGTCGCCGCCGGTGTCGAGTCCGATCGCTATCAGCGCGACGCCAAGCAGTTTGCTCAGTCGGTCGATCCAGCGATAGGAGCGCTCGGAGACGGTGACCGCCGTCATCGCTCACCCTCCGCGTCGTCTCGGCCGTCCGCCGCTTCCGGGTCCGCCGAGTCGGCGTCGTCGCCGCGCAGCAGGCCGTAGGTGATCGCCGCACAGAGCGTCGGCCACCCCAGCAGCGCCGACCAGAGGACGGCGTTGACGGGGCCGGTCCCGGTGTCGAGCACCTCCGCGGCGATGTTGTTCATGCCCGCGACGGAGGCGACCATGATGAACGTCACACCGAAGACGCCGACGGCGGTCTGTTTCGGCCGGTCGAGCGGGTTCAACGCGAAGTGCTCGGGGTCGCGGGAGTAGTCGACGAAGGGCCAGGCGGCGACCGCCCCGAACACCAGCGTCGGCATGAGGATGCCGCCGACGAACTCGGCGTTGATCTCGCCGACGAGGGGGAGGTGGAACGAGAGCCACGACGGCAACAGTTTCAGGAAGCCGTAGACCCACATCAGGAACCAGTCGGGCATGATGAGCGCGGGCGTGCCCGCGGGGTCGTTGGGACCGTACTCGGCGACGTTGTGGACCGGGAGGAACCCGGCCAGCAGCGACAGCGTCGCCAGCGTCAGGAAGAAGACGACGGCGCTCACCGCCGCCTGGTTCGGGAACGCCGGGAGCCCGACGATGACGCTGTCGTCGTCGCGGTCGACCGCTCCGGCCACTTTCGCACGGACCGTTCCGGTGACGCCGCCGTCCGTGGCGGCCGGCCCGTCGCCGGCGCCGTCGGTGCCCGCGACCGTCTCACCGTTCGCGGCCGCCCCCTCGGCCGGCGGCGCCGGCCCGGGCACGTCCTCGTCGCGCTCGGCCTCGGTGTGTTTCTGGCGCATCAGGATCAGCATGTGGACGCCGATCAGCCCCGCGATGGCCAGCGGTATCACGAGGACGTGCAGGAAGTAAAAGCGCGGGATGGTGGCCGACGACGGGAACGATCCGCCGAAGACGAGCTTCGAGAGCGCGCCGCCGGCCAGCGGGATCGATCTGGCGAGGTTGTAGCCGATCCCCGTCGCGGTACTGGCGAACTCGTCGAACGGGAGCGCGTAACCGGTGTAGGCCGCGCCCATCGAGAGGCCGGCCAGTCCGGTCCCGACGAGCCAGTTGGGCTCGCGGGGGTTGCGGTAGGCGCCGGTGAAGAAGACCCTGAGCATGTGCAACGCCATCGAGGCGATGAACAGGTGCGCGGCCCAGTGGTGCATCCGGCGCAGGAGCATCCCGAACGGCACGTCGTAGGTGATGTTGAGGACGCTCGCGAACGCTTCGGGCACCTCCTCGCCCTGGAAGCGCTCGACGCTGCCCTCGTAGGTCACGTCGCTCGTCGAGGGCTCGAAGAAGAATCCGAGGAAGGTTCCCGTCAGCACGAGCACGAGGAAACAGAACAGGGCGACCTCGCCGAGCAGGAACGAGTCTTCTGCGGGGAACGCCTTGCCGAGGATGTCCCTGTCGGCGTCGAGGTCGAGGCGGGCGTCGACCCAGCCGTAGGCGCGGGCGAGCCGGCCGCCGTCGTCGCTGGCGGCCATCACTCGCCCCCCGGGCCGACCGGCCCTTCGAAGTCACCGGTGGCGACGAGGTAGCCGTCCGAGGAGAGCGTGAGCGGGAGCTGTGGGAGCGCCCGCGGCGGCGGCCCGCCGACGACCGAGGCGCCGCTGGTGGGGTCGAACTTCCCGAAGTGGCACGGACAGACCAGCGTCTCGCCCTCGGTGTCCGAGACCATACAGCCCGCGTGCGTGCAGACCTTCGAGTAGGCGGCGTAGCCGCCGACGGTCGACTCCATGCGGGTCTCGCCGCCGTAGGCGTCCTCGGGGTAGCGGACCAGCAGCGTCGGCGCGTCCGCGATACCCGGTCGCGGCTCCGGGAAGACGGTCAGCTGTTCGCCCTCGGCGAGCGTGTCCTCGGTGACGCGCTCGCCCTCGCCGTCGACCAGGGCGACGCCGTCGGAGTAGATCGGCCCGGAATACCCGCGTTCGAAGACGCGGGTCAGGCCCATCAGCGGCGCGGCGAGGCTCCCGACGGCGGTCAGGCCGCCGGCGGTCGCCAGCACCTTCGCGTAGTCCCGGCGCTCCATCTCGGCGCGGGCGTCGGTGTAGATGCTCGGACGGGTCGGTTCCTCGTCCCCGCAGCAGCCGTCGCAGGTGTCACAGTCGTCGCTCATCGGTGGCTCCTGGCGTGTGCGCTGTCGGTCGAACGCCGATCCATCAGTGGTCCCTCCGTTCGGCGACTTCGATGTGGGGCATGAACCACGCGTAGTAGGCGACCGTCGAGCCGGCCAGCGAGAGGAACATCCCGGCGGCGTAGACGCCGAAGTACTGCGTCCGGGCCAGGGTCAGGTACTCGCCGGTGAACAGCGCGGCGAAGACGATCGCGAGGACGGTCAGCCCGCCCATCGCGACCAGTCCCTCGACGGCGTCGGTCGCGTCGTGGTACTCGACGACCCAGCGCTCCTCGGTCGAGAGCCACGGGAAGCCGACCGTGCCGCCGTCGGAGCGGAGCGCCGACGAGGGCCGGCTCGCGTCGCTCGCCTTCCCCCCGTCGGCCACCGCCGTCTCCTCGCCCGCGGTCCCCCCGGTCGCCGACGGCTCGTTCGGTCTGACGGCGCGGTTCATGAACCGATGTGCGGCCGCGAGGACGGCGACCAGCGCCAGCAGCGCGACCCAGACGATGACGCCCACCTGGCTGGGCGAGAGCTTGTTCGGCGTGTCGAGGAACCCGTCCAGCGGTCGCAGCTCCGAGACGCTCTGGTCGATGGCGATCTCCTCGCTCGGCGGCTCGCCGTGCAGCCCGACGTACCACATCGGCAACAGCGTCAGCACGACCAGCAGGACGATCAGGTAGCCGTCGCGGTTCATCGCCGGCTCGGCCCTCCGTATCGGTCCGACCCGCGGCCGGTGTCCCCGCCGCCGATCCCGGCGCCGGGACCACCGGACCGCTGTCGAGCGATTCGCGAGCGGGTCATCGAGCGGAGTATCTGACTCCGGACCGGAAAGCGATACAGCCAAAATACTCCGGTCGTTTTTGTACTCACCCTCGACCGCGGGGGTCGGTCCGCGTGCGACCGGTCGGACGGCCACCCACTGCGTGCGGGTCGGTCGCCGGGAGCGGCCCCGGTCGGCGGCCTCACGCCGATCCCTCCAGCAGCGAGTCGAGCACCTTCGACTGCGCCGAGGCGAGGTGCTCGGCGAACGTCGACGGGGAGATGTCCAGCGCCGCGGCCACCTCGGTCGCGTTGGCCGAGCGCGGGCGCTCGAAGTAGCCCATCTCCATGGCCGTCTCCAGCACCTCCTGCTGGCGGTCGGTGAGCCGCCCCCGGTCGACGAGCACGAGGTCGTCGCCCTCGCCGTCGCCGGTGCGCGCCAATCGGTCGATACGGACCGACCCGAACGCGGCGTCGAGGTCGTCGACGGCCGCCCGGACCGTCTCCACGTCCGTCGCGTGGAAGCTCAGCCGGAGCGTGCCCCGCGAGGCGCTCACGTCGGTGACCGGCGCCCCCAGCCGCTCGACGGCCTCGCAGATGCAGTCGCCGGTCTCGCGAGTGAACCGCACCCGCTCAGACCGATCGGTCTCGAAGACGACCGACGCCTCGTCGGGGAGGTCGACCGCCGCCGCGTCGCCGACGAGGTCGAACTCCTCGACGACGCGGTCGCCCTCCCCGGCCGTGCTCCACCTGGCCGACCGGGCGATCGTGTCGCCGCCGGTCGACGCCGCCACCGGACAGGCCTCGGCCGCCTCGACCGCGAGCCGGACCTGGATGCCACCTGTCGATTCGACTCCCATATGCGGCCGGTCGTCCGCTCCCCCAAAGAACCCCGTTCGGCGCTCTCAGTGTCCGGGAACCCCCGTCGAACACGTTCGTCTGGCTGATGCCGTCACTCGGAATCGAGGACCATCGAGAGGACCGTCCGCTGAGCGGTCGCGAGGTGCTCACAGGCCGTCGACAGCGCCACGCCGAGTTCCGCCGCGACCTCGCCGGCGTTGGCGCGTTTGGGCGTCTCGAAGTAGCCCCTCTCGAAGGCCGTCTCCAGCACCTCCCGCTGGCGGTCGGTCAGCTCGGCCCGGTCGACGGCCACCGGGTCGTGGTCGGTCAGGTCGCAGTCGCGTTCGAGGCCGACGACGGCGACGCCGCCGAACCGCGACCGAAGCACTTCGACGACCGCTTCGAGTTGGTCGGCGTCGGGGGCGTAAAACGAGAGCCCGAGTCCGTCGTCGGTGGCGGAGATCTCGTCGAGCGGATACCCGAAGTCTGAGAGGACGCCGCAGACGCAGGCCGACTCGTCGACGCCGCGCTCGCGGTAGCGGACGCCCTCCTCCCACTCGAAGACCGCTTCGAGGCCGTCGTCCGGCGCCGCGCACTCGCGTATCTCCGCGGCGTCGCCCCGGAGGGTGAACTCCTGGACGAGCCGCCCGTCGTCGACGGTCCGCGAGACGGCGTCGACGCTCGCGCCCGCCGTCCGGGCGGCGCGAGCGGGGGTACAGTGACCCGGGTCGGTGACGCGCATCTCGACCCGGAGCCCCTCCGTCGACATGGAATCCCGTCCGACCGCCGGCCACAAAAGTGTATTCGAAACAGAACGTGTTCGGGAGTCTGGCCCGGTCGGATACTCGACTCCGGGCGCTCCGTTCGGACCGCCCAGCTATCGATCCCGAGACCCGGAGGTGAACGCTTTTGTGGGTCCACCAGCTTGGTCTGGCAATGATTTCGAGGCGTCGCGTCCGGCGGTTCGTCGCCGGATCGGCGGCCGTCGTCCTCCTGCTCGCGGTCGTGCTGGCCGCGCTGGTCGCCACGGGCGTCCTCGCGGCGCCCTCCGTGGGGAGCGTCGAGAGCGAGTGGGGAACCGTGACCGCCGACACCACCGCCATCGAGACGACCGCGACCGTCACCAATCCGAACCCCGTGGCCGTCCCGGGCGTCGTCGACGTGGCTTACGAGGCACGGCTCAACGACGTGGTGCTCGCTCGCGGGGAGCGGTCGGGGGTCGGCTTCCCGACGGGGACGAGCCGGCTCCGGCTCTCGACGGCGATGGCCAACGAGCGGATCGCAGACTGGTGGGTCGCCCACGTCGAGGCCGGCGAGTCCTCGAAACTGCGCGTCGCCGCGACCGTCTCCGGGCCGGGATTCTCGCGACAGGTGCCGGCCCAGCGCTCGACGGTCGAGACGGACCTCCTCGGCGGGTTCGCGACCGACGACGCCCGGACGGTTCGGTTCCGGGGCGACCCGTTCCTCGTCGTCGGGAACCAGACCGCGGCGTGGGGCGACGCGAACGCCTCCGTGACGCCGCTTGCCGTCTCCTCGGCGGTCGAGAACGTCCACGACTACCCCGTCGCCCTCGACGGCGTCGACTACGTCGTCGAGACGAACGGCGTCACCCTCGCGGCGGGTCGCCAACGCTCGGGCATCGACGTGGCTCCGGGCGAGACGGAGACGCTGGACGTGCGCATGGGACTCGACTCGGCGAAGATGGCCGACTGGTGGGCGACCCACGTTCGGGCCGGCGAGCGGAGCACCTTCTCGGTCGAGCTGCACGGTCTCGTCGAGCGCGACGGCGCCTACGAGCGGGTGCCCATCCGGGTCTACGAGCGCTCGCTCGAACTGGAGACCGACGTGCTCGGCGGCGGCGCGGCGTCGGTGCGCGCCAGGAGTCCGCCCGAACGGGACGCCGACTTCGAGCGGCCCCGGATCCTCGCCGCCGACCGCGAGTGGGGCGCCGTCACCGACGCGACCACCGCGGTCCGCACCCGGGTCGCCATCGACAACCCCAACGACGACGAGCGACTCAACGAGCTGCTCGCGCTCGACGCCACCCAGCGGACGGCGATCAACGACGTCACCGTCGCGCGCGGCGGGCACCGGACCGACGGGCTCGGGAGCGGCCGGTCGACGTTCGCGTTCGTCTCCGAGATGAACAACTCGAAGGTGCCGGCCTGGTGGGCGCGCCACCTCGATGCCGGCGAGCGCTCGACGGTCACCACCACGCCAGGCGTCCGCGCGGACCTCGGCTTCACGACGGTCGACGTGGCGGTCCCGAACCGGTCGAGCGAGTTCCGGACCGACCTGCTGGCCGGGATGGGCGGCGATTCGGAGACGGTCGCCGTCGGCGGCGAGCCCGCCCTGACCGTCCGCTCGGAGGCCGCCGAGTGGGGTCGAGCGACACCCGAGACCGCGCCGGTCCTCGTGAACGCGACGCTGGCGAACGAGCGGGCGGTCCCGGTGACCGTGACCGCCATCGACTACCGCGTTGCGCTGAACGACGTCGTCCTCGCCGACCGGACGGTTCCCGAGACGTACCGCGTCGCGCCGGGCGAGACCCGGACGGTCGGGTTCGACATGGCCCTCGACAACGGCCGGATGGACGAGTGGTGGGTCACCCACGTCCGTCGCGGCGAGTCCACGAACGTCTCGGTCGCCGTCACCGCGACCGTCGAGACCCCACGGGGCACCGAGACCGCCGAACTCGACTCGCTGAGCCGAAACGGGACGATGACGACCGACGTGCTCGGTTAATCCGCGTCTGGCAGGGTCTGACGCGTGCGGCACGTTCGAGCGGGGCGTGTGCAGTACAGGCCATGTTTTTCCCGCTCGGGTGTCCCCGCTCGCTCCGCTCGCTTCGGGCACCACTCGCGGCAAAAAAATGGGTGAAAGCGGCCGAACCGCGCCTCACTTCGTTCGGCGCGGACGGTCGTGATAACTACGCACTCAGTCCCGACCGCCTCCGTCTCGACCGGCACAGCACACTTGCGGCTGGCGGGCGTACGTGGCTCCGATGCCGACGAAAGTCAACTACGAGGACGTGGACGCGGTCGGTGGCGGGCTCCACTTCCTCCGCGACGAGCTGGACTGTGACAACCTCGGGGTCTCCGTGCTGGAGTGCGAGCCGGGCTGGACCGGCAAACCCCACGACCACGCCGAGGACGGACAAGAGGAGGTGTACGTCTGCCTCGAAGGCGGGGCCACCGTCACCGTCGCCGGCGAAGACGTGTCGATGGCGCCCGGGGACGCCCTCCGCATCGACCCCGACGAGCGCCGACAGATCGAGAACGGCGACGCCGAGAGCACGTTCGTCCTCGCCGGCGCCCCCTGAACTCGTCGCCGTCGCGAGACACCGGGCAGTTGCCCGCTCGTACCAGATTGCAATCATTCACATATAAAATACTACACTCGAACGAACGGTACAAGACACACGCCATCAGAGAGGCCATATTCTCGTCTGGACCGGACGAGATGTCTAGCTCGAATCGATTCCCCCGAAGCGCGAACAGGGTCCCTGATTTCCGGGAACTGAGGTTCCGTATCGCAGTCAACCGGGGGAATCGGATCTGAGATTAGAACAGTAATAGATACTATAGTAAGCCACATCTATATTATATCTTACATTTACGGCTTCGTCGGTTCGAACGACGATAGCCGTCGCGGTAGGCGGGTGTTACCGGCGCCGGCTCGAGTGGGACGGTCGCAACGGTGAAGCGTCGGGGGCGGGACGGGGACCCGGGTTTATGCTCGGGACTCGGCTAGTGGGAGGCGCCTGCCCCTTCGTTCGCGGGTGGCGAAACGACACATGAGACGGAACTTTCAGGGCACCGACAGAGGGAAGCGAGTCGTGGCCGACGACGGGACGGGCGTCGGGACGATCGTGCGGACCGACGGCGACCGAGCGCGCGTCCTCCTGGACCCCGAGCGGTCGGAACCGGGAGATCCGACCGGCGAGCCCGGATCGCGGACGACGGTCACGATCGACCGCAGGGGCGTCGCCGAGAGCACGAACGATCGCGTCCGGCTGGCGGAGGGCGCCGACCCGACCGACGCGCGGAGGCACGCGTGACGGACTGGGTGGTGCCCGTGCCGGACGCGGAAGATGCCACGGACGACGGCGACCCCGGACCCGACTCCGAGGAGCGGCCGCCGCCTAGATTTCCGTGACGCGGTCGTAGGCGGTCTCGACGGCCGCCGCGTCCGTTTCGAGCAGTGCGACGACGAGGTAGGTCGCGTAGTCGGCGAAGTAGTCGACCAGCTCGGCGATCCGTTCGGCGTCGATGGCCTCCAGCGAGTCGAGCAGGAGGAACGGACACCGCTCGTGCACGTCGTGGACGAGATACCCGGCGAGCGCGAGGACGAGCCCGACGACTTCCCGTTCGCTCTCGCTGAGGTTCGCCGGCGAGTCCTCGAAGGCGCCGTCCTCGCCCTCGCGGACGACGCGGATGTCGAAGGTGCCGACATCGGCGCCCGAGCGGTCGGTACCGGTGGTCCGCGTCAGGCGGACGCGGGCGACGTTCCCGTAGTCGAGGGCGTCGACCAGCGCGTCGGCGTGTTCGTTGAACGTCGCGACGGCCTCGGCCGCGGTCCGGTCGAGTCGGGTCCGGCACTCGACGAGGTCGGACCGGAGCGCCTCGCGGCGGGCTTCGAGCCGGTCGCGCTCGTCGAGGCGCTCGTCGAGGGCGGCCAGCTCCGACTCGACGGCGGCCAGGTCCGACCGCCGCTGTTCGAGGTCGACCTGGCGCTCGTTGGCCCGCCGGTGGAGATCCAGCAGGTCCGCGTAGTCCTCGGTCCGCAGGTCCTCGACGGTCGCTTCCAGCTCCCGGACGCGTTCGTTCAGTTCTCGACGCCGCCGTTCGAGTTCGCCGATCCGCTCCTCCCGACGCGACAGTTCGGACTCGACGCGGTCGCGCTCGGCCCGCAGGTCCGCCCGCCGCTCGCGCCGCCGCTCGAGCCGCTCGCGACGGGCATCGAGCCTGTCGATCCGGGCGGTCAGATCTCGACGCCGCGCGAGCGTCCGCTCCCGGAGGGCGCGCAACCGGTCGAGCGTCCCCTCGATCGCCGCGCGATCGACGGTCGAGCCGCACGTCCAGCACGTGACCCGCTCGCCGCCCGACAGTCGGTCGGTCACGTGGCCCCGGTCGGTCGACCCGTTTTTCGCGGCACCGTCTCCGTCGAGGTCGCCGCCCCTCCGCCGGATCTCGGCGAGTTCGTCAAGGCGGCCCTCCTCGAGCTGGCCCTCGTTGAACCGGACGATACCCTGCAGGGCGCTCACGTCGCCGTCGAGTCGGCGCTTGCGTTCGCGTAACGTCGCGATGTCGTCGGCCAGCGCGTCGAGTTCGGCCCCGTCGACGGGCGACACCGCCGTCAGGTCAGCCTCGATCTCGTCGCGTTCGCGCTCGACCGCCGCGAGCGTGTCCCGCTCGGCGTCCAGGTCCTCGATCACCGATTCGAGATCCGTCCGCGCCTCGCGCAGCTCGTCGAGTCGCGCCTCCAGGCGCTCGTCGCGCTCGATACCGTCGTCCAGCGAGGCGTCGGCCGCCTCGATCTCCGCCTCCAGGTCGGCGAGCGCCGATTCGAGCGCCTCGATCTCGTCCTCCAGCCGGCGCCGCTCGGCGGCCAGATCCGCCCGCTCGCCCCCGACGCCCTCCAGGGCTGCCAGGTCGCTGTCGACCTGTCGCTTCTCGGCCGTCAACCGCTCGATCTCCGCCTCGATGGCGTCGGTGTCGACCGGCCGCATGACCACGTCGGCCAGGTCGTCGCCCGCTCTGACCGCCCGTCGAACGTCGTTGTCCTCGAGCAACACGGCGTAGGTCTCGGCCGGTCCCGGGTCGTCGAGGTACGGGTCACCCGGCGTGACCACACCGTCGTCGGTCCGTTCGAACCGTCTGGTATAGGTGGTCCCGTCGACGGTGAGGTCGACGCGGCCCGCGTCGGCACCGCGTCGCAGCGGCGTCGCCTCGCCGCCGAGCACCGCCCGGATCGCCCGCAGGAACGACGTCCTGTTCGTCGCGTTGCGACCGGCCAGCACCGTCACGCCCGGGTCGAGCTCGACCGTCGTCGCCTCGATGCCACCGACGTTCCGGACCGACACCGACGCGGTTCCCGCTCGAGCGTCGGTCACCGGTCCGGAGCGGTCGCCGTTCGGCCCGTGCGAACCGGAGCCGAGATCGGCGCCGCCGGGCCCGTCAGACCCACCGTCACCGTCCATGGCCGCACTCGCGAGCGGCGCGCGTAAAGGCGTTCATATCTCAGCGAGCGTCGTCGGGCTCGCACGCGCAGCCGCCCCGGCGGAGCAGCGAGACGGCGTCGCGGTCGTCCCCGCAGTCGTGACAGAGCACCCGGAGGTCGAGGAACACGTCGAACTCCCCGAGGGTCACCCGGCCGGCGTCCCGGTGTCGGTCGAGGGTCCCCTCGGCGACGGTCGTCGTCCGCCCGACGAGCCGCTGGAGCGTCTCCACGTCGGTGTCGACCGGGTCCGTCGTCGACTCCGGCGGCGCGGCGCCCCTGACCTCGGTGAGGTACGTGTGGACGGCCTGGTGGGAGACGAAGTCCCGGGCGAGGTCGTCCACGTCGACGCCGGCGCGGGCGAGGTCGTTGCGCATCTCGGCCCTGCGCCCCTCGCTCACGTCGTCGTCGGTCAGCGTCTCGTAGGCGTCCGCGACCGCGTGTTCGGTCGGATTGCGGTCGGCACGGCGCATCGCCGACCGCAGGACGGCCCTGTTGAACTCGTCGGCCAGGTCCCTGAGACTCGTCCGCGACTCGTTCGAGCCCGTCCAGCTGTCGACCAGTCTGTCGCCCATCTCCTCGAGCCCGTACGCCGCGACGAGCCGTTCGACCTTGCTCCGCTTGCCCTCGGGCACGTCGTCCGACTCCATGGGCGGGGCTCTCGGGCCGCGGCCGTATACCTGTCGGTGGTCGGGGAGACGCCGCGGCGAGAACTCGCGGTCGAACCGGACGCGCCGCCGGCCCGTCGGGTCACGGGCTGGCGGGCCGGCGGCGCGTCCGCGGACCGCTGGTAGACGCAGCCGTCTTCCCGCGTAGCGTCCCGGGCGGGGACGCCACACCGAAGGAGCGGCCGACCGGTGGGCTGGGAAGCCGACGGGAACGGGAGCCACGTCGGCGATGCACAGGGGTTCGGGCGTGTCAGGTAGGCCGGTCGATGGGTCGACGGCACCCGACGAGAGGGGGGTGAGACGGTTAAACGGGGTCAATCGTTCACGCGGGTACGCGCCGCGTAAAGAGCCGCTACGAGGCGACTGACGGCGCCTTCGGCCGCGTCGAACGGGTAGCGACCGGCTTCCGACGGCCGGCGTCCGGCGACCGGGTTCGTCGGTGCGGAGCGACCGGCGCCCGCAGGCCGTTCGAAACGACCCGGGCGACCACGGACGCGGTATCGGGCCCGAAACTGGGCCGTATGCGGACGATAACGAAGTACTTCCCCCCGATAGGTCCATGCGGGGGTCGGGGGGATACCCTACCACCGTCCGTTCGACCACCCGGACGCCCACCGCCGGGCCGACACCGTCACGCCCGCGGTGGGCGCCGCCCTGACGCCCTGTCCCATTCTTTGTGGCCGACCACCGGCAGCAACCGCGTTCGACGGCCGTCGTCGGCGACGGGCGGCGCATCACCGCGACGGCGCCGGTCGTTTAGTCGACCCATTACTATCCGTATCAGCCCCCTGATGGACGGACGATGAGCGAACGGACCGAACGCCTGGTCGTCGACGGCGGGACCGTGGTCACGCCCGAGGCCGCGCTCGACGGCGGCCGCGTCGTCGTCGAGGGCGACCGGATCGCCGCGGTCGAGGGGACCGAACGCGCCGACGGGGGCGACGGCCGAGCGACGACCGACGGCGACCGCGACGACGCGGCGACCGAGCGGCGCCTCGACGCCACCGGCCGGGTCGTCCTCCCGGGCCTGGTCGACCTCCACGGCGACGAGGTGGAGCGCTATCGCTTCCCGCGGTCGGGCGAGCGCGTCGACGCGACGACCGCGCTGGCGACCGCCGACCGACTGGCGCTCGCGGCGGGCGTCACCACCAAGTTCGACGCCATCGCCTTCGAGGACGCGCCGGAGAAAAACCGGTCGATAGAGGGGGCGACCGAACTCTTGGAGGCCGTCGACACGGGCGCCGACCTTGCGGCCGACCACCGCGTCCACGCCCGGTGTGAGGTCACCGACCCCGCGTCCGTCGCGGTCGTCGGCGACCTGGTCGAGCGACCGGTCGTCGACATCGCGTCGCTGATGGCCCACGCGCCCGGCCGCGGCCAGTTCGAGGACGAGGAAGCGTTCGCCAGCCGCTACGCCGACGGACGCGGCGCCGCCGCCGACGAGGCCGCCCGGGCCGGCACGGAGCGCCGTGCCGTCCCGGCGACGACCGTCAGAGAGCGGGTCGCCGACCTGGCCACGGACCTGGGTGGCGCGGACGTGCTGGTCGCCTCCCACGACGACGCCGACCCTGCGGCCGTCGAACACGCGCTCGACCACGGCGTCGACCTGTGCGAGTACCCGGTGTCGCTCGCCGCCGCCCGCCGGGCCAGCGAGCGCGGCGCCGCGACCGCGATGGGCGCGCCGAACCTCGTCCGCGGCGGGAGCCTCTGGGGCAACCTCGACGCGCGCGAAGCGATCGACGCCGGCGTCGTCGACCTGCTGTGTTCCGACTACCGACCCCAGGCGCTGCTGGCGTCGGTGTTCGTCGACACCGGCGAACCGCTCGCCCGCCGCGTGGCTCGCGTCACGAGCGAACCCGCGCGCGTCGCCGGCCTCGACGACCGAGGGCGACTCGCGCCGGGGGCGCGCGCCGATCTGATCGTCGTCGACCCCGATCCGGTGCCGACCGTGACTCGCGCCGTCGTCGCCGGTCGGGACGTGTACCGTTGCGGGCGGTGACCGCTGGACAGTGGCCGCCGCGGGCGGGGATCGTCGGGGCGACGAACGCCGCGAGATCGGAGTCGTCACCGAGCGTGACAGTTGCGACAGTTGTGCCCAGTTCAGCCGTTTTAACTGGTATATACGCGATTTCCGCGAGCGTAGACGACCAATTACAATGAGTCGACGGCGCCTCCGGTGAGGTATGTCGACGGACACGACTCGACAGAGCAGGGGCGAACGCGAGGCGCCGACGTGGGAGCTACGAGCGGTCGTCGAGCGCTACGACGACGCCCCGGACGAGTGTACCATCTACCCGGCGGGGGTCGACGAGCACAAGCGGATGGCGACCTGGATCTCGGCGACGGAGCCGGCGTTCGTCGAGCTCGGCGCGGTCCGCTGAGTCGCGGTCCGGCCGCTTTCTTCGGACTCGTTCCCTTCGACGACCGACCGCCGACCGACAGCCGCCGCTGTCAGGGCGCGAAAGAACGGAGAGAAGATGGAGACGCTACTCGTTGTCGCGGTGCTCGAGCGTCTGCGCGGCGGAGACGCCGACGAGCCCGACCAGCACGACCGTCGCGACGACGGTCGGCGTCAGCCCGACGGCGGCGGCGCCGAGCTGGCTGGCGAGCAGTCCGGCGACGCCGACGCCCGTGAGCGACCCGTAGTAGAGCGGCCACGGTCGGTCGACGTCGTCGGACTCTTCCAGATACTCGTAGAGCTGGACCGCGTTCGGGCCCAGCGAGATCCGGCCGCGGTTCTGGTTGAACTCGACGATGTCCATGTCGTCCATCTTCGGCAGGTGACACTGGTAGAGTCCGACGTAGACGCACTTGCGCTCGTTGGACGTCACCTGTGCGACGGTCGTTCCGTTCTCGACGGCCGCGACGTGCTCCGCGAGATCACCCAGCGAGACGGTCCCTCCGTGCTCCTGCAGGTAGTGGAGCACCGTCCGTCGTCGCTCGTTTTTGAGGATCTCGAAGACGTGGTCGAGCGGCAGGTCGGCGACCGGTTCCGAGTCGGCCTCCTCCTCCGGGACGGATTCGGCCTCCGCGACCTCCTCCGGCTCGGACTCGTCGGCCTCCTCGGCGAGGATATCGCTGTCGCCCGCGCGCTGAGACGTCGACGACATCAACTCACCACTTCCCGATAGCCGCAGCTCCGATTCACCGTCACGCTCCGGGCGACGGGCGCTCGCGAGCGGTCACTCATGAGTCGCCCGTCGAAGCGTGTCCGTGTCAGTTAGCGTTCGATTCGCGGTCGGTTCGTGGGATATGTCGGCATTCATGTGTCCGTACCCCCGGCGCTGGAGACCCCTCCACAGAGTACGTTGCGCCGTCTGTCCGTGATGGCTCACGGCCACTTAATCTTTCTTGATTGAACAATCAGCAACGGGAGCATAACGATATGGTTACCCCTCCTCTGTCTCCCGGCCTCACGAGTAAGGACACCGTTACGGTCGGATCGGTCGCGGTATGAGCTTCGTTCGCGTCGTAAGGGTCGGGTTTCTCGTCGCATCACTGAGCGATCCGGCCGAACCGGATCCGTCCACCGAGTCGGAACTCGCACCGCGCGGTCGATCTCGGCAGCGTCGACCGCGACGACCCCGCGCCCCGCAAGCCACCCCTACCTCGGGCGACGTCTCCTTCGCCAGATCCTGTCCGATATACGAGGTATGTGGGCGGTCGGCGACGCGAGGGATCCGGTCGGTGCGGTCGCACCCCGTCGCTGGGTCCGACCCCGTCGGTCGACGGCTCGCGGGCGACGCGTCGCGATCCCGAAGTTTCTTTATGAGCGAGTCGGATGCGTTGTGTAGTAGTTGAATGATGTTCGAAACGGGTGCGGAAACACGGTTCGTGGGGTGACGATGTCGGAACGAACGACGGACGGGGACGATCCCGCGGCGGTCCGGGAGGACGGACCCCGCGTGGTCTATTCGCCAGCGGCCGACCGGGACGAGGAGACCGACCTGAGCATCGCCGTGGTCGAGGCGGTCGCCGAGGCGAAGGGGGTCGAGCCGACCGAGATGGGGGCGACGCTGTACGACGCCGTCGACCCGGACGCGCTCGACCGGCTGTTCACCGACCACGGCGGCGACGGACTCGCCGGCCGCGTCGTCTTCGAGCTCGGCGTCCACGAGGTCACCGTGCAGTCGAACGGCGACGTGCTCGTCAGGCAGATCGACCGCCGCTAGTTCTCTGCCGACCCGTCACCGAGTCGAACGAGGGGATGCCCGACAGCGTCGGCGTCGAACTGCCGGCGCCCGTCGAGGACGACCAGGTCGTCGAACGCCCCCCAGGGGATCGATTCGAACTCGTCGTGGTCCGTGGCGATCACCGCCAGGTCCAGTTCGCGGGCGCCGGTGTCCGCCAGGGAGACGCGCTCGACGCCCGCCGGCGGCGAGTCCGTGGTGACGGGGTCGACCGCGTACACCGTCTCGGCGCGGTCGGCGAGCAGTTCGGCGATATCGACACCGGGCGAGGCGCGGGTCTCGTCGACCCCGGGCCTGTAGGCGAGTCCGAACACCGCCGCGGTGCTGTCGGACAGATCACGACCGCGGTCGGCGAGCGCCTCGGTCGCCCGGTCGACGGTGTACTCGGGCATGGACTCGTTGACGTGCCGGGACGTCTCCAGCAGCGGCGTCGCACTCTCGAACTCCGAGACGACGAAGTACGGGTAGTAGGGGATGCAGTGGCCGCCGACGCCCGGCCCGGGGTCGTGGATGTCGCAGAACGGCTGGGTGTTGGCCACCTCGATCGCCTCGGGCACGTCGACGCCGAACTCCCCCGAGAGGGTCGCGAGTTCGTTCGCCAGCGCGATGTTCACGTCGCGGTACAGCCCCTCGAACACCTTCACGCACTCGGCGGTCGTGCAGTCGCTCACCGTGTGGATCGCCGCGTCGGTGATCTGCCCGTAGATCAGCGCTGCGACCCGGGCGCTCTCGTCGTCCGCGCCGCCGACGACCTTCGGATGCGCGCCGCGGATGTCTTCGAGCGCCCGGCCGCTCATCGTCCGTTCGGGGCAGAAGGCGAGGCCGAACTCGCCGAGTTCGAGGCCGCTCTCGGCTTCGAGCCACGGGGCGACGCGGTCCCGGCAGGTCCGCGGCGGCACCGTCGACTCGACGATCACGGTGTCGCCGGGGTCGAGCCCCTCGCCGACCGAGCGGACCGCCGCCTCCAGCGCCGAGAGATCCGGCTGGTCGTTCTCGACGAGCGTCGGGACGATGACGACGTGGACGCTCGCGTCGGCGGCGGCACCGACCGCGTCGGTCGTCGCCGACAGCGACCCGTCGGCGACCAGGCGCTCGACCGCCTCGGGGAGTCCGGGCTCGCCGTCGACCGGACAGTCGCCGGCGTCGACGGCGTCGGCCACGTCGGCGTCGATGTCGACGCCGGTGACTGCGCCGGACGCGTCGGCGTAGACGGCGGCCAGCGGCAGCCCCATCTTCCCGAGCCCGTAGACCGCGACCGGGACGGCGCCGCCGGTGAACGCGCGTCGCTGTGTGGGTTCGTCGGCGTCGGTACCGTAGAGCCCCGTCGGCTCCGACCGCTGGCTGCTCATGGACTGGGTACCTCCGCGGGAGTTACGTCGGTGTCGCGCTCGGTCGCGGCCTCGATCCGCTCGGCGAGTTCGACCGCGCGGATGCCGTCTTCGCCGGTCGTCTCCGGCTCGACCCGCTCGCGGACCGACTCGGCGAACGAGGACAGTTCGTTTTTCAGCGGCTCGCCGGTCTCGACGGTCGGCCGCTCGATGACGCTCTCGTGGCGGTAGCGCACGTCGCCGTCGGTGGCGACGTACTCCGGCAGCGAGTGGCGGTGTATCTCGACCGACTGGTCCATGTAGTCGACCTCGACGTGGCAGTTCTCGGCGGTCACCGCGAGGTCGCGGACCCGCTCCTGGGTGACGCGGCTGGCGGTCAGCGACGCGACGCGGCCGTCTCCGAACTCCAGCTGGGCGACGACGTGGCCCCCGGCGGCGGCGCCGAACGCCGCCACGTTCGTGACGGGCTCGTCGGTCAGCGAGCAGATGACGTCGAGGTCGTGGATCATGAGGTCGAAGACGACGCTGTCGACGCTGTCGCGGTCGACCGGCGGGCCCTGCCGTCGCGCGGCGAAGGCGATCGGGTCGGCGTCGACCATCACGTCCCGCAGGGCGATGACCGCGGGGTTGTACCGCTCGATGTGGCCGACCTGGACGAGACAGTCCGCCTCGCGGGCGGCCGCGAGGAGGTCCCGCCCCACATCGGGGTCGGCGACGAACGGTTTCTCGACGAGGATGTCCGTCCCGGCGTCGATGGCCGCCCGCGCGACCGCCTCGTGGAACCGCGTCGGGACGACCACGGAGACGGCGTCCGTCCGGGCGAGGAGGGTATCGCGGTCGCGGGCGGCCGTGTCGAACTCCGCGGCGACCTCGGCGGCGCGGTCGGTGTCGACGTCGGCGACGCCGACCAGGTCGACCCCGGGAAGCTCGCTGTAGACGCGGGCGTGGTGGCGCCCCATCTTTCCGACGCCGACGACGCCGGTGCGGACCTGCTCGCTCATGACCGTCCTCCGTCTCCGGCGCCGCCACCGCGACGGCGGCGCGCGCTGGCCGAACTCACCCGTCGTTCGACCCGCGTGAGTGCGCCGTTCGAGGCGCTCCGGGCGCGGTTGGGCAACGGGGACGTGACCGCCGGTGTCGACCGTCCGTGCTTCATGAATCACCCGGGGGTAGCGCCGAGCGTCGGCTTTGTTATGCGTTTCCTTTGACTGGTAGCCGGTCGATACGAGTCGCCCGGCGAGGGGCCCGGTCGCGCTCTCCGCTGACAGGGCACCAGAGCGGCCGTCTCCGGCGATCCGCGGCACCCGGGCGACCGGGGTCGGGGTAACCGGTTCGTAACAAAGTGAGACCCGCTGATTTGCCCGTTTGTGTCGAGATACGACAATGGGGTGGCTGTCAGTAGTACCAGTCCCCCGACAGACCGACGCGGGGGCTGATGGTGGATGTCGACAGACGAGGAGACGCTCACGCAGGACGTCGTCTTCGACATCCTCAGTAGCGCCAGACGACGCTACGTGCTCTATCTGCTCCGCACGGAGGACGCGCCGGTCGAACTGACGGAGCTCGCCGAGGACGTGGCGGCCTGGGAGAACGACACGACTGTCGAAGATCTTACGAAACAGCAACGCAAGCGCGTCTACGTCTCGCTGTATCAGACGCACGTCCCCAAACTCGAGGACGCCGGGCTGGTTCGGTACGACCAGGACACCGGCGAGGTCGCACTGACGCCGGCGGCCAACGACGTCGACCAGTACCTGAACCCGGGCGAGCGGGAGGTCCCCTGGCAGTACCTGTATCTCCCGCTCGCGCTCCTCGGGATCGCCCTGGTCGCCCTGTCGAACCTGAACGTCTGGATCTTCGCGGACATGACCGAGGTCACGCTCGGCGTCATCATCTTCTCCGGCTTCCTCCTCACCGTCGGCGCACACATCGTCGTGTGGACCATGAACCGCCGTCAGGTCCCCGACGACCTCCGTCGATACTCCTGACGGTTCGCCTCGGAAGCCGCCGTCCAGTCGGGCCTGACTGCTCTCTCCTCTCACGAACGCACAGACGCGCGTCTGGGCGGTGCCACCGGTCCGGTGGGCCAGCGGCGTCGACCCCGGCGGCGCGGCTCGTCGAACGGAGCGAGGCCGCCAGAACGCGGCGGGGGACCGAGAGTGACAGGAACCCGGGTCGAGGGCGCCGGCGGCTACTCCTCTTCGACGTCTTCCGGTAGCAGCTGCTCGGGTTCGCGCTCGTAGGCCGGCGTGTCCACGAACTGGGCGATCCGCTCCAGGTCGCTGTCGGAGATGTGTTCCGTCATCGGCTGTGATACCGTCCTATCGACCGATAGTAATCCGGCCCCTAAAGCCGCTTCGCGCAACGAGAGCGTCGGGTAGTGTCTCGGCACGTGACCCGCAGGTACTCGCTAGCCACCGGGACGGAACGGCGCGATAGCGCGGAGCCGACACGCAGAGTTGCCGCGTCCAGCCCGCACGGACTCGACACGCGACGCGGCGCGCCCGCGGTCGACGCTACCGAACGGCCGCCCGTCCCGCTCCCGTCGGAGCCGCGAACCCGCGACGATTCGCGCGTCGAGGCCGCGAATGGGGACCATTCCGACCCGGGCGGTCCGGGAACGGCGACCCTACTCCCCGGGTATCCATTACAAACCTATGTCTGTAAAGTCAGCTGCGGCTCGCGGTGCGAGCGGACGCGAAAATCGACGGTTCGAGACGGACAGCGGCGGAGTAGGGGCGCCGTACCCGGTGGTTGGGTGATCGTACCCGGTCATTGCGGGATCGAACGGGGCGGGACAGGGTGTCGACGACCGACAGCTGCACCGGGCGCCCGCGAGCGTTCGAGGGCGCTGGGGGATTCGGTCAGACCATGTTCTCGGCTTCGATCTTGTCCCACACGTCGCGGCCCTGTTCGGTGAGGCCGTAGACGCGGCCTTTCTTGCGGTCGTCGGAGACCAGGAGGTCCACGAGCGACCGCTCTCGGAGGCGCTGAAGCGCCCGAGAGACGTGCGCGATGCCCACGTCCTCGTCGGAAGCGATCTGCGACGGCGTCGAGGGGCCGTCTGCGAGTCGCTTGAGAACTGCGACGCGATACCGTGAACTGATGACGAAGCTGACGTCGTCCCAATCTGTGCTCATTGTTGCGATGTAGTGTCGGACGGGTGCATCCTGCTGCCGGTCGGTGACCGGGAATTCACGCGGACATTGTCGTCGGGACTCGCTTGTGTCCCACTTTCCGCTGTACTCACACCGAGTCGGGTACCACGTAAAGAGGTTTCGACGCTCCAGAAATTTCGCTTCGCGTACCGCGATTACGGAGGTCTGAACGACCGGTCCGATCCGGCTGGCGCGCGCGTAACCTCGACATAACAATCCCCCTGGCTCGCGCGGAGCCGCGCATGCACGTACCACCCCTCTGCGATGGTCTCGCCGACCGTCGCCCGTCGGCGGAGCGGGCAGAGCCCGCCCCGCTCACGCGCGACGACCGCACTCGGCCGACCGGCGGACGGACGTAGCATGTGGCCGTGGGAGCACCTCGCCGTCGGCTACCTCGCCTACGCCGTCTTCGGTCGGCTCGTCCGGCGCGGACCGCCGACCGAAGCGACCGCCGCCGCCGTCGCCGTCGGCACGCAGTTCCCCGACCTCGTCGACAAGCCGCTGGGCTGGTGGCTCGGCGTGCTCCCCGGCGGGACGACGCTCGCCCACTCGCTGCTGACCGCGGTCCCGCTGAGCCTCGCCGCCCTGGCCGTCGGTGCCGCGGTCGGCCGTGAGGAGCCCGCCCTGGCGTTCGTCGTCGGCTACCTGAGTCACCTCCCCGGCGACGTGTTCTACCCGGTCGTCCTCGGAGGCGACCCGAAGCTGTGGTTCCTCCTGTGGCCGCTCCGGGCCGCCCCCGGGGACGGTCCCGCCCACACAGTCCCGTACGTGCTGGCGCTGGCCGAACAGTTCTTCGCGTTCCTCGCCACGCCGCTCGGCGCGGCGTACCTGGTGGCCGAGCTGCTCCTGCTGGCGCTCGCCGGATGGGTCTGGACGCTCGACGGCCGACCGGGCCTCGCCTGGGTACGCCCGCGGGCGAACCGGACGGAGAACGTCTGATCGGAACCGGACCCGCTCCGAGGCCGTCGTGACCGGTCGCGGCTTGTGAAGACGAGGCGAGCATATTTAACAATCGAGTGAGAAGTAGTCCCCATGGGGTCAGAGCAGCCACCGGAGCGCCGGTCGAGTGACGACGACCGGCAGCGAGCCGGCGATCCGGACGATTCCAGGAGGGAGAGCGACGCGTCCGCGGACGGCGCGACGAGCACGTCGACCGTCGAGCGAGGGGGCCGCGACGCCGCCCGCGAGCGGTCGGTGTCGGTCGACGACCTGTTCGAGTTGCTGGCCCGTCCCGGCAACAGGTACACGCTGGCGTACCTGAGCCGGACCGACGGGCCGGTCCCCTACGAGGACCTCGTCGAGAACGTCGTCGACGGGGCGGGAACGCCCGAGGGACTCTCGACGGCCGACTTCCGCGACCAGGTCGCCACCAGACTCGTCCACTCGAACCTCCCGAAACTCGACGACGCCGGTCTCGTCGAGTACGACCGCACGGACCGGACGGTGCGCGCGACCGAGGCGACGGCGGTCGCGGTCCCGTATCTCGAACTCGCGATGGACCAGTTCTCCCGGGAGTGACGCGGCGCCCGGAGACGACAGGCGCCCTATAACAATGCCCGGTCAGTGCCGACCGTCGACCGTCACATGAGCGAGCACGACCTCTCGACCGTCCGGACCGGCGACGACTGTGACATCGCCGAGACGGCGGTCGTCGGCGAGCCCGGGGGCACGGGCGAGTCCTACACCCGTATCGGCGACGACGCGACCGTCCGCGGCGGCACCATCGTCTACACCGGCGTCGAGATCGGCGACGGCTTCTCGACGGGTCACCACGCGCTGGTCCGGAGCGGTACCACCGTCGGCGACGACGTCCTCGTCGGGAGTCACGCCGTCCTCGACGGCGACGTGACCCTCGGATCGCGCGTCAGCTGCCAGACCGGCGTCTACCTCCCGCCGAAGACGACCGTCGGCGACGACGTGTTCCTCGGCCCCCACGCCGTGGTCACGAACGATCCGTACCCGGTGCGCGAGACGAGCGAACTCGTCGGCGCCACCCTCGAATCGAACGTCTCCGTGGGGGCGAACGCGACGATCCTCCCCGACGTGACCGTCGGCGAGGGGTCGTTCGTCGCCGCGGGCTCGGTCGTCACCGAGGACGTGCCGCCGGGGACGCTCGCGATGGGCAACCCCGCGCGCCACGAACCGATGCCCGACGAGCTCGCGGGGGGGAACGAGCTGTGAGTCTCGAAGACCATCGACAGATCCCCATCGCCGAGCCCGCCCTGGGGAGCGAGGAGCGCGAACGCGTTCAGGAAGTGCTCGACAGCGGGATGATCGCCGACGGCGAGGAGGTCCGCGCGTTCGAGCGGGAGTTCGCCACGACCTGTCACGTCGACCACGGCGTCGCCACGTCGAACGGGACGACGGCGCTGCACACAGCCCTGCGGGCCTGCGGGATCGGCGAGGGCGACACCGTCGTCACGACGCCGTTCTCGTTCGTCGCGACGGCCAACGCCGTCCGCTTCTGCGGCGCCGACCCGGTCTTCGCCGACGTCGATCCCGACACCTACAACCTCGACCCGACCGCGGTTCGCGAGGCCATCGAGATCCGCGGCGGCGACGTCGACGCCATCCTCCCGGTCCACCTCTACGGGCTGCCCGCGCCGATGGACGAACTCGCCGCACTGGCCGAGGAGTACGACGCCGTCGTCGTCGAGGACGCGGCCCAGGCCCACGGCGCCCGCTACCGCGACCGCCCAGTCGGGTCGCTGGCCGACGCGGCCGCGTTCTCCTTCTACCCGACGAAGAACATGACCACCGGCGAGGGCGGGATGGTCGTCACCGACGACGAGGCCGTCGCCGACCGCGCCGCGCGGTTCGTCAACCACGGCCGTAACGACCAGTACGACCACGTCGAGCTCGGCCACAACTTCCGGATGACGAACATCGCCGCCGCCATCGGTCGGGTCCAGCTCAAGCGGCTCTCGCGGTTCGTCCGCGCCCGCCGGGACAACGCGGCCGCGCTCACGGAAGCGCTGACCGACGCGCCCGTCGACCCGCCGACCGTGCCCGAGGGCGTCGACCACGCGTTCCACCAGTACACCGTCCGAGCGTCCGACCGCGACCGGCTGGTCGGCCACCTCGACGACCACGGGATCGACACCGGCGTCTACTACCCGACGCCGATCCACGAGCAACCGGCCTACGAGGGCGTCGACGACCGGTTCCCCGTCGCCGAGCGGGCCGCCGACGAAGTCGTCTCGCTGCCGGTCCACCCCGGCCTCTCGGAGGGGGACCGCGAGGCGATCGCCGACGCGCTCGCGCTGTATCAGACGCAGTAGCGAGAAGCGCCGCAGTCGGTTCGTTCTCTCTCAGACTTCGACCGCAGACCGCCCGCGAGCGGCGGTGTCGTCGTCCAGGTGCCGGCGCGCCCACAGCTCCAGTCCCGTCAGCGCGGCGACCGGCGCGAACGTCGACAGATCGTCCGCCGCGAGGCGGTCCCGCAGGGCCGACACGGCGTCGGCATCGAGGGGATCGCGCTCGGCGACGCCGTCGAGGAGGTCGTCGACGAACCGCCGGAAGCGGTCGTCGGTCGCGTATCGGCGCACGTACGCGTCGCCGGCCGCCGCCCCGCGCTCGCCGCCCGACTCGTCGCCCCGTGACGCGGTCGAGTCGCCCCCGGCCGGCCCCGTCGGGATCGTCGCCAGGTCGGAGCCGAGCCGTTCGGTGACCGCACGCCGGATCGGCGGGCTGCCCGCGCCGACCGGCGCCGAGATGGGACGCGTTCCGACGCGGTAGGCCGCGGGCATCCGCGCGGCGGTGTCGAGCAGCGACCCGCTCGCGAGGGTCCTGGTGCCGACCTGCCGGCGCTGGACCGCGCGGCTCCGCAACTCGGTGGCGGCCCGCACCTGCCCGGCCGCGTCGACCGCCGTCCGCTCGGCCGGTCCGTCGACGCTGGTCGCGACGACCGCGTCGACCGACTCCAGCGGGTCCGCGTCGGCCGCGAGCAGGTCCCGGACCGTCTCCGCCGGGAGGACGCGCTCGTGTTCGTAGAGCGCGCTCGCGGCCGAGTCGTCCGCGCCGATGGCGCCCGCCCACGTCGCCGCGTCGAGGGCGGCGTCCCCGTGGACGAGCACGTCGGCGTCCTCGTGGAGCCTGTCGGTCACGTAGGGGAGCGCGTCGACGGTCGACCACGCCGCCATCGCGTCGGTCGCCGCGACGGCGTCGGCGACGGCGTCGACGAGGTGGTGGTCCGGGTCCTCGGTGGCCCGCGTGCTCGACGTCTCTCGAGACGCGGCGACCCGCGCCGCCGACTCCCTGTCGCCACGTCTCGGACCGCCCGTGAGCGTCCGAAGCGGGGGCGACTGGTCGGCGAGCACCGCCGCGGCGATCCGGCTGTCGGCGTCGCCCGGGAACCAGAGCGTCCGGTCGGCCGCCGTCGCGGCCACGTCCGCGAGCGCGCGCCGGTAGTCGGCGAGCCACCGGTCGGGGTACCCCGACGGCGCCAGCCCCTCGGCGGCCGGTTCCCAGTAGCGCTCGGTCGACACCTCGCCGTCCGCGGTCAGCCGCGTCGCCGGCGGGAGGCTCCCGACGCCCTCGAGGAGCGTCCGCTCGCCGACGACGCCGCCGAACAGCAGCAGGTCCCCCACCGCCCGGGGGTCGAGCGTCGGAGCCGCGCGCTCGGCGACCAGCGGCCCGAGTTCCGACGCGAAGGCGATCCCGCCGTCGGCTCCCACGGTGTCGTCGCCGGCCGCGTAGTAGAGCGGGCGGCTCCCGACCTTGTCGGTCGCCAGGTGGACCGCGCCCGCGCGAGTGTCGACGCAGGCGAGCGCGAACGGGCCGTCGAGTCGCGCCAGCGTCTCCCGCGAGTCGTCGACGACCCCGCGAAAGATGTCGCCCCAGGACAGCGCCAGCCGGTCGCGGTTCGAGACCACGCCGTAGACGACCCCCAGCAGACCGTCGCCCCGCCAGACGACGTTCGCATCCGGGTCGCGCGTCCCGTGTTCGAGCACGCCCACGGCCGCCGACCCCTCGCTCACGCGATCCAGTTCGTACCAGTCCTCGTCGACCATCGCCCCGACCATCTCCTCGAACTGCGTGTCGCCCGCCGATCGTCCGATCAGTCCCGTCATGGCCCCGACGTGACCGCAACCGGCTATTGTTATAAGGGCCCTGTGAGACCCCGTCCGCGGTATCGATCACGAGACCGGCGTCTCCTCCGGTCCTGCGTGCTCTCTCTGCCCGACACCTGCAGATACGTCGATATATACTAGTTACCATAAAAAATATCTAAAACAGGAAAAGACAGATATATTTTAGTTCGAGCCGATCAACAGAGAAGGCACGAATTGCGGCACCCTAACCATATTAAGGTTATCTACACCGTTTTAGTTCCTCTATTTCTAGAAGTGTAAAACAATATTTATTTAAATAGGATAGTCATTAAATATCGCTTTTCAAACGATCTATGCCGAGTATTCGGTGTCTCGTGGTTTTCAAGATGATCTCATCGCTGGAAAGTACATAACTATCTATATATAAAACTAGGAATGGTATTTCTCTGCTATCGAAGTGTGTGGGCGCCGTCTCGGACGGGCGGGACGGCGTCGCGGCGACCGGGAGGGCGGAGACGGGTAGTCGCGCCATAACAATCCGTGTCTGCGGCATCGGCTACGCCATGAGGAGGTATCGAGACGCGTGGGGTCGGTAGTGCTCTCCGTCGACGCGGAGCTGGCCTGGGGGTTCGTCGACCACGACGAGCCACCGAGCGATCGGGTCGAGAGCGGTCGAGAGGGGTGGCGGACGCTCCGGCGGCTCTGCGAGGAGTACGACGTGCCGGCGACCTGGGCGGTCGTGGCCCACCTCCTGCACGAGGACTGCGACGGTCGTCACGCCGACCACCCGATCGGTCCCGGGTGGTTCGCGCGCGAGCGGAACGAGTGGGGCACCCGGCCCGACCTGACGCGGGGGCCCGAACTCGTCGAATCGCTGCGGGCGTCGCCGGTCGACCACGACATCGGCTGTCACACGTACGCGCACGTCGAGTTCGGCGCGCCGGGGACGACCCGGGCGATGGCGGCCGCCGAGCTGGAGCGCAGTCGGGCGCTCCTGGACGAGCGGGGGATCGACGGGCGGTCGTTCGTCTTCCCCCGCAACAACGTCGGCCACGTGGACCTTCTGGCCGACTACGGCTTCGAGGTCTACCGCGGGCGCCGTCCCGTCGAACGTCGGTCGCTCCCGGCGAAGCTCCGGACCGTCGCCGCCGGCGACGGCCGCCCCCCGCTGGTCCGGCCGACGGTCGACGACGGTCTCGTGAACCTGCCGGCGTCGCTGTTCCTCTACAGCTTCGAGGGCCTGCCGTTGCGGGCGACGAAGCCCTTCGTCGGCGACCCGGTCGTCGAACTCGTCGAGCGCGGGCTGGACGCCGCGGCCGAGAGCGAGGGCGTCCTCCACCTCTGGCTGCATCCGAACAACCTGGTCGACGACGCGGCGGTCGAACGGATCGAGGCGGTCCTCCGGGCCATCGACGAGCGCCGCGACGCGGTCCCCGTCGAGACGATGGCGGAGGTCGCGGCCCGGCGACGCCCCCAGCGGGTGCAGTGAGTCCGCCAGTCGACCCGACATGGCTCCGCAGTGGCCGCCGACCCGGTCCCACTGTGAGGCTCGTTTCGACGACTGATTCTCGAGGAATCGGCCGCTGCACTCGGTTTAGTCGACACATAACTATGAGTACGGTGTCCCGAATCAGGGCAATGCGTGTCAGCGACCGTACCGGGCCGCGACTCCCGGCATCGGACCGCGGCGAACGGTATCGACCCGGCGTATCGACCGAGCCGACGCCCGACGCGGGGGTGGCCCGGCGTGGCGACTGATCCGGCGAGCGGCCTCGACGGACAGCGCGTCCTCGTGACCGGCGGTGCGGGCTTCGTCGGGAGCCACCTCGCGGCCGCGCTGACCGACCGGTGCGAGGTCACCGTGCTGGACGACTGCTCGGCGGGCGACCCGGAGAACGTCCCCGAGGGGGCGGAGTTGGTCCGCGGCGACGTGCGCGACCCGGCCGCCCTCGCGCCGGCGATGCGGGGCGTCGACACCGTCTTTCACCAGGCGGCGCTGGCGGACGTGCGCGCCTCGATCCGGTCGCCGATCGAGGGACACCGCCGGACCGCGTCGGGAACGGTGAAGGTCCTCGACGCGGCCCGCCGCGAGGACGCTCGGGTCGTCACGGCGTCCAGCGCGGCGGTCTACGGCCAACCCGACACGCTCCCGATCCACGAGTCCGACCGGAAGACCCCGGTCTCCCCCTACGGGATCGACAAGCTCGCCGCCGACCAGTACACGCGGCGGTTCGCCGACCGGTACGGCATGGAGACGGTGACGTTGCGGTACTTCAACGTCTACGGGCCGGGGGAGACGGACGGGCGGACCGGCGTCGACGACGTCGTCGGGACGTTCCTCGACCGGGCGCGCTCGGACAGCGTGCTCCCGATCGAGGGCGACGGGACCCAGACTCGCGACTTCGTCCACGTCTCGGACGCGGTCCAGGCGACGCTTCTGGCGGCGACGACCGACGCGACCGGCCGGGCCTACAACGTCGGCAGCGGCACAGGTGTCTCCGTGCGGGAGGTCGCCGAGCGAGTCAGCCGCCTGGTCGACTCGGACAGCGAGATCGTCCACCGGGACACCCGCGAAGGGGACATCAAACACAGCCGTGCGGCGCTCGGACGCGCGCGCAGTCGACTGGGGTACGAGCCGACCTACGACCTCGAAGAGGGGTTGGCGACGCTGGTCGAGCGGGCGACCGTCCCGAGTTGACCGCCGGTTTCGAGCGCCCCGGCCGCGTATGAGAACCATAACAAAACCCGCGCTTCGCCTAGGACCGACCGGCTTTCACCACGCACATGTATCAGGACACGACAATCGGCGTCGTCGTGCCGGCGTACAACGAAGCGGGCTTCGTCGGCGACGTCATCGACTCGATCCCGGAGTTCGTCGACCGCATCTACCCCGTCGACGACGCCTCCACGGACGGGACGTGGGACGAGATCCGGGAACACGCACAGCGGCAGAACGCGCCGACGCCGGAGCTCGTCGGCGACGGCGGGACCCAGCGGCGTGTCGTCCCGCTCCAGCACAGCGAGAACCGGGGCGTCGGCGGCGCCATCAAGACCGGTTACCAGCGCGCGGTGGCCGACGGCGTCGAGGTCGTCACCGTCATGGGCGGCGACGGGCAGATGGACCCCGACGTCATCGAGCGTATCATCGATCCGGTCGTCGACGGCCGGGCCGACTACGCCAAGGGCAACCGCTTGCTGCTCGGCGACCACTACGACTCGATGCCCAGATTTCGCTACGTCGGCAACGTCACGCTCACCTACCTCACACGCATCGCCAGCGGCTACTGGGAGATCGGCGACCCCCAGAACGGCTACACCGCCATCTCGGCCGAGGCCATCGAGGCCGCGGGCATCGACGAGATGTACGAGTTCTACGGGTACTGCAACGATCTCCTCGTCCGACTCAACGTCGCCGACATGCGCGTCGTCGACGTGCCGACGCCCGCCGTCTACGGCGACGAGGAGAGCCACATCGACTACTCGACGTACATCCCGCGCGTGTCGGGGATGTTGCTCGGGAACTTCCTGTGGCGCCTGCGCGCCAAGTACGTCGCCGATCGCCCCCACCCGGTCGCCCTGTGCTATCTGCTGGGCGTCGGTGGCCTCGCGGCCGGGACCGCCGGGGGCCTGCTCGCGCTCCTGCGCGGGACGGCGGTCCCCGCCGCCGCCGCCGTCGGGTTCGGCCTGTGCTTTCTCGTCCTCGCAATGGTTCTGGACAAGCGGTCGAACGACCACCTCACGAATGTCTCCTCGGCGACACCAGGCTGAGTTCGGAGCCGATCTTCGCTCGGGTAAGCGGCCCCTACGCCGCGTGTAACGAGGTTCGAGCGCGCCTGCCTCTCCCGGTTCCGGAAGTGACCGGCCGCCAAGGTGGCCAGTGGTACCAGTTCTCGCAGTAAACATCCGGATAGTACCCCGCAACCATCTCGGAACCGTCTATCGGACAAGTCATTTCATACGGACAGTAGCGTTATACGAGTAGGTGGGCATTACCGGAAACGTGACCCCGAGTCGTGGCGGGCTGCGGCCGCCGCGCGGGACGAGCCACGGAGTAAGCATGACCGAAGACAACGAGAACGCCGACGTGTGGACGGACGGACAGACGAAGTCGCGGGGACAGCAGACGCTCCCGACGGACTGGCGCGACCAGCCCGTCGACCCCGACTTAGAAGAGAACCTCGGCTACGAGCTGATCGCGTGGGAGAAGATCAACGTCGTCGACGACCCGGATCAGGTCATCTTCCTGCCGGACTCCGAAGAGCAGTTGCGGGACGACGCGTTCATCGTCTCCTCCGAGAGCGCGGTGTGTGACCTGACGGACAAGCGATGAGCCGTCGGGCGACGAGGGCTCGCGGATTCGGTCACGGGCGCGACGAGTAGCGGCGGGTCACTCCACCGTGACGCTCTTGGCCAGGTTGCGCGGTTTGTCGACGGGTCGGTCCAGCAGCGTCGCGGTGTGATAGGACAGCAACTGGAGCTGGACGTTCGCCAGGACGCCGACGAGCTCGGGATGGGTTTCTGGCACCCACAGCACGTCGTCGGCGACCTCGGCCACTTCTCTCTCCGAGCGCGGGGCGACCGCCACCACTGGCGCGCCCCGAGCGCTCACCTCTTCGATACTGCCGACGAGCTTCTCGGTGTGCTGACCCGTACAGATGGCGAACACCGGGGTCGAGGGCGTCACGAGCGCGAGCGGCCCGTGCTTGAGTTCGCCGGCGGGGAACCCCTCGGCGTGCTCGTAGGAGATCTCCTTGAGCTTCAGCGCCCCCTCCAGCGCGACGGGGTGGCCCGTCCCGCGACCGATGAAGAAGTACGCGTCGCTGTCGCCGTAGCGCGTCGCCAGCGCGCTCGCCGAGGAGTCCGCCAGGATCGTCTCGACGGCGTCGGGCACGTCGTCGAGCGCGGCCGGCAGCCCCGCGGTGGCCGATCCCGCTCCGCCGACCTCGCTGGCGACGCGTTCGGCGAGCAGACCCAGCGTCGCCACCTGCGAGGAGAACGTCTTCGTCGCGGCGACGCCGATCTCCGGCCCGGCCCGGATCAGGACGGTGTCGTCGCACTCGCGGGCGGCCGTCGACCCGACGACGTTCGTCACCGCCAGCGTCCGCAGCCCCTCCGAGGCGCCCCGGCGGAGCGCCGCGAGCGTGTCCGCGGTCTCGCCGCTCTGGGTCACCCCCACGAGGACCGTCCCGTCCTCCGTCGGCGGCGCCGTCACCGCGTACTCGCTGGCGAGGTACGCGCGGGCCGGGACGCCCCGCTCGCGCAGGAGTTGCGCGCCGTACAGCGCCGCGTGGTAGGACGTCCCGCAGGCGACGAAGTGGACCCGCTCCACGCCGGCGAAGGCGTCGGCCGACAGCGACTCGAAGGCGACCGCCTCGCCGTCGGCCCGCCCGCGCACGGCCTGGGCGATCGCCGTCGGCTGTTCGTCGATCTCCTTGCGCATGTAGTGGTCGAACGACCCCTTCTCGACGTCCTCGGAGGTCCAGTCCACCGTCTCGACGCTCCGGTCGACGGGCGCACCGTCGGTGTCGGTGATGTCGTAGCCCTCGGGCGTGACCCGGACCACGTCGCCGTCTTCGAGGTAGACCACGTCGTCTGTGAACTCCAGGAACGCGGGCACGTCGCTCGCCAGGTAGTACGACTCGTCGCTGACGCCGAAGACGAGCGGCGATCCCTGGCGGGCGGCGTAGACGGCCTCCTCGTCCTCGTGGACCAGGGCGATGGCGTAGCTGCCCGACAGGTCGTCGACCGCGCGCCGGAAGGCGGCCTCGACGCCCGCCCCCTCGGCGACGTAGGCCTCGACGAGGTGCGGGACGACCTCCGTGTCCGTGTCGCTCGAGAAGGTGTGGCCCATCTCGGAGAGGCGATCGCGCAGCTCCCCGTGGTTCTCGATGATCCCGTTGTGGACGACGGCCAGGTCGCCGTAACAGTCCGTGTGGGGGTGGGCGTTCGCGTTCGTCGGGGGGCCGTGCGTGCTCCAGCGGGTGTGTCCCAGCCCGATCCGGCCGGCCATCGAACTCCGCGAGAGGAGGTCGGCCAGTTCGTCGACTTTCCCCTCGCGCTTGACGACCTCGACGCCGGCGCCGTTCGCCACGGCGACCCCCGCAGAGTCGTACCCGCGATACTCGAGGTTCTGGAGGCCGGTCAGCAGCGTCGACACCGCGTCGTCGGCGCCGATCGCGGCGGTGATGCCGCACATCAGCGCCACCCCCGGACAGCTCGCACCGCTCCGCCGGTCTCGGTCCGATCGGTTCGTTCGACAGGCGACTCTGTCATGGGTTCGCCTAACCGAGAACGTGACATTGTTATGTATCGACTTGACCGGACGAGCGCGAGGTAGGCGCCCGATACGCTCGACGGCCGCTCGCGTCGAACCCGGTTACGGCTCGACGACCAGCTGACGCCCCTCGCACAGGCGGTCGAGGGCGTCCGCGAAGTCCCGGACCGCGCACTCCTGGCCGTCGATACGGCAGGGGAACACGCCCGCGAGCGCGTCGTCGCAGTAGAGCGCGGCGGTCACCCGCGGCGGGACGAGCGCCCGAGCGGTCTCGTCGGCCATCGCCGAGTCGAGGTCTCTGGTCTCGAAGAACGGACTCGCGGTGGCGTCGTGGTCGTCGCCCCACTCGTCGAGCTCGGCGATGCGGTCGAGCAGCGACCGCTCGGCGTCGGTCCCCGCGCAGGTCTCGCACAGACAGAGCCGGTTCCCGGTGACCGTCACGGAGACGGCGTCAAGCGAGGAGTCGGCGGCCAGTTCGTCGAGCCGCGCGATCAGCGCCTCCTGGGTCGACTTGACGCCGAGCGGCGGCAGCATCGATCGAACGAACACCTCGACGCGTCGTTCGTCGGCCGACTCGAAGCGGTCGGCCGTCGCGTCCATCCACGCCCGAAACCCGGGGCCGGCGATCGGTTCCGAGGTCGAGACGTCCGTCGAATCCGAGCGCTCTCGTGTCACGGTTGCGTCGGACAAGCCGCGGGACGCTCTTGAACGACCCAGACCGTTTATCCCGCGAACGGCGAGTAGGGGCCTCGAACGACGCGGTAACGCGCTCCGGACGACCGGTAACGACCTCCGGAAGCGCTCGACCGGCGCCCGTTTCGGTCGTTCGGACCGTCCCGCGTCGACCGGGCTCTCCCGACGCCACGCGCCCCCTCGGTCCGACGGGCCGACCATCCATTCGGACCCGCCGATCCTCATTTCGGAATCGGCGATCCCCGCTTCGGACACGCCGATCCCACTTCGGAGCCGGCGATCGCGGCCGACCGCCGGCAGTATCGACCGCGTACTCGCCGGTAACCGGAACCTTCCGTCGCCCACACCTTTTTGATCGGCGCGACCCACACCGGTGTATGCCACTGACCAGCCGACTCAAGGAGAGCTTCGTGGCCGGGCTCATCCTCGTCGCGCCGCTCGCGATAACCCTCTACATCCTCCGGATCCTGGTTTCCTTCTCGCTGCAGTTCGTCGACCCGCTCGTCGCCGAACTCGGGCTGATCCAGACGGCCGCCAACGTCGAACTCGCGGCACAGGCGCTCGCGGTGGTCCTGATCGTCGCGGTGATAACCGTCCTCGGCCTGCTCGCCCAGTGGTCGATCGGGAGACACCTGTTCGGCAACCTCGGGCGGACGATCAACATCGTCCCGCTCGTCAGCACGATCTACGGCGGCGTCCGGCAGGTCGCAACCTCCCTGGTGGACACCGGGTCGCAGTTCGAGCGGACTGTCCTGGTCGAGTACCCCCGCGAGGACGTCTACTCCATCGGCTTCGTCACCGGCGAGGGGACGGCCAGCTTCGACGAGGCCACCGGCGACCGGGCCCACTCCGTGTTCCTCCCCAACAGCCCCAACCCGACCGCCGGCCGCCTCGTGATGGTCCCCGAGTCGGAGATCCACGAGACGGACATGAGCGTCCGCGAAGGGATGCGCATGATCGTCACGACGGGCATCGGGAGCGAGGCCGAACAGGTCGACGCTTACGACGACTACGCCGTGCCCGAGCCCGAACGGGCCGACTGACCGCCCGCCCCGGCGCCCACCCGAGGCGGTCGCGGCCTCACTCCGGCAACACGTCGCCCAGCGACGCGCCGACGCCCATCACCACCGCGGTCACGAGACACTGCGCCGCGGCGACCTCGGGCTGACTCCAGTCGACACGGCGCCACAGCGTCATGAGTCCGACGGCCATCCCCCCGGAGATGGCGAGGATGCCGACCAGTCGCCGCGGGACGACGCCGGCGATCAGGTCCGCCTCGACCGCCCCGAATTGGGCGGCGTGGAGGACTCCGAGGACGACGACGAATCCGAACGCAGCCGTTAGCGCGACGGCGACCGGTGAGTGGGCTATCGCCTGTCCGATCTCCTGAGTGCCGCCTTCGACGATCATCGGGATGCCGAAGAGGAAGGCGCCGACGACCGCCTCGCCCGCGTCCCGCAGGTCGAAGGCGTCGCGGATGCGGCCGACGACGCGCGGCCTGCTCGCCCGGCGAGCGGTGCGCATCGTCTCGCGGACCTGCTCGCGCTCCTCGGGTCGGTCGACCAGTTCCTCCAGCGCCTCCAGGTCGTCCAGCACGTCGTCGATGTCCGGATCCGGTTCGGCACCCGGGCGCCCGTCCCGCTCGGTCATGTCTCCGTGATCGGCGGACCGCGGCAAAAACGTGTGGCCGCCGCTGGCGAGTCGCGGCGACAGCGAGAGAACCCGTCCGACGGGACTACGCGGCGGCCTCGAAGGCGTCGGTGAAGTCGTTCGACTTCTCGATGACCCGCTCGGCGCCGGCCTCCAGCGCGTCGAGCGCGTCGGTCTGCTCGTCGGTCTTGATCGTCAGCACGGGGTCGGTCTGGCCCCCGGACTGTTCGGGGTTCACGTCGTAGGTCGCCGCGGTGATCCCCTCGGTCTCCAGCAGCGCGCCTTTCAGCACGTTCATGAACGTGTGACTCTCGCCGGCGATCTCGATAGAGATCATCGTCGGCTCTTTCTCGATGACCCGCAGTTCCATACGCGTATCCAGCCACCTCGCGCGCATGAAACTTACGTTCCGGCCGCCCGAGCGCGTCGTTCCCGCGGGCCGGCGACGGCCGCCGGCGAACGCGCTCAGACGACCGCGTACACCATCAGCAGGCCGAAGTACAGCAACACCAGCAGTGCCAGCGCTTTCAGACGGAACCGCTGTAACTGTCCGGACTCGGCCTCGTAGGCGGCCTCGTAGGCCGACCGCTGGTCGTCGGTGAGCGTCGACTCGTGAGCGCGCCCGCGGTGGAGCGCGAGCAGACCCTCCGAGGCGAACGGTCGCCCGCAGTACTCGCACTCGACGGGCGCCGCGTCGGGCGGCACGTCGTAGGCGGTGTCGGGGTCGCCGGCGTTCGCGCTCGGTCCGCCGGATCCCGCGCTCGCGCCGGCGGGGTCGGTAGGTGGTGTCTCGGTCATTGGAGATAGGGGAGGGGCACGTCCGGTCGGGTGACGATCCAGAGGCTCGCCATCGTGTAGAATATCATGACGGCGATGAAGGGGTACTGGCTGCGGATGGCCTGCAAGCGCCCCGGGAAAATCTCGAAGGCGGTGACGTGGGCGGCGAGGATGGCCAGGAGGTGCCCGCCGAGCACGCCGCCGATGGCGACGCCGCCGAACCAGCCCGGGACGACTATCAGCCCCGGGTTCACCGTCGCCAGCGGCGCGGTCACCGCGGCGACCAGCGCCGGGACGAGCGAGAGGAAATAACCCAGGAAGTGCGCGACGTGGTAGCCGGCGGCGATGGCCAGAAGCGGCGGGGCGAACCGACGGGCGAGCGTCTCGCTCGCGACGTAGGTCGGCGCCGTCCGGCGAGCGACTCGCGAGGCCAGCAGGTAGACGCCGAGGAAGGCTCCGAACCCGACGACCATCGCACCGGGGTACAGCGCCGCGATCGGGTACCCCAGATTCACCAGCGACCGGGCGAGCCACTGCCAGCCCGGCGTCGCGACGAACCCGTCGAAGGTGGTCACCCAGAGGATCGCGACGACGAACGCCGCCTCGTCGATGCCGTCCAATCGGTCGCCCGTGAGCGCCGCGCCCGGGAACCGCAGGGAGAGCGACCCGTCGGCGCCGCGGCCGACGGGGGCGACGGCGCCGTAGTAGCGGAACACCCTGGAGACGGGATCGGCCTCGCGGAACCACGTCTCGGTCCCGTAGACGACCGCGCCCGCCAGCGTCACGACGGAGTAGGCCACGACCGTGACCGCGAGCACCCGCGGCTCGTCGGCCAGCGGACTCACCACCTCGATCCAGACGAGCGCCAGCAGCCCCGCGACGCTCGGCCAGGCGCCGAGCGTCCACCGGTACTCCCGCCCCAGGTTCGGCAGGACGTCTGCGATCGCCCGCCAGGGGTTGACGGCCGGCCACGAGTTACCGACGAGGTACGTGCTCATCGCGAACCCGGCCCACCAGCCCCCCCAGACGATCACGACGGCCGGGTTCGAGAGCGGGTCCGTCGGGCCGACGAACCCGGTGACGACGATCCCCGCGAGCGCGGCGACGCCGAGGGCGCCCGCGGTCCACCGGAGCGCGGTCGGGGCCGGGAGCGCGACCCGTCTCCGGGCGTCGACCAGCCAGTCCAGCGCCGACCGGTCGGTCGCGAACGTCGCCAGCAGGAACGAGGCGCCGACGACGGCGCCGCCGGTCGAAAGCATCAGCCACGTCGGTACGCTCAGCGACTCGCGGGCCGCCCCGCCCAGCGACCCGCCGTGGGCGAGCACGGGTCGCGCGGCCACGGCGACCGCGAGCGCGGCGACGGCCGCCGTCGCCGCCCGGGCGGCCGCGACCGTCGGAGTCCGTCGTCGGTCCATCTGTCGGGGCTTGGACCCCCCACCCGGTCAAAGTATCGAAGCGCGGCCGAGCGGCGAGTCACGCGTTCGACGGCCGGCAGCCCGCATCCGCGACGGTCGGTCGTCCTCGACGACGGCGACCAGCGAACGCGTTCGGAAAGCCGCGGCGCGGTCGGCCGACGCCGTCGGGGTGCGGACGGTTTGGGAGGCTTTTTAGTGTTGCTGGCGCAAGTCCTCGGTATGAGTCTCGCGGACGATACGTCAGAGGACCACGGGGACCACGGCGGTCACCACCTGCCGGCGGTCGAGGACTGGCCGCGCGGGTTCGGCGAGGCCAGCTGGTGGCCGTTCGTCACCGCCGTCGGCGCGGCGGGCATCTACGTCGCCGCCGCGCTGTTCGTGCTCGGCCGTGGTCAGGAACCGCTCGTCGACCCGATGTACGGCCCGGTCGCGACCGTCGCCAGCGTCGGCCTGTTCCTCGTCGGCCTCTACGGCTGGCTGTACCACGCGTTCGTCGTCAACTTCTGGGAGGGCGGCACGGACGAACACGGCAGCGGTACGCTCCGGCTCGCGATGATACTGTTCCTCGGGTCGGAGATCGCCACCTTCGGCGCCGGGTTCGTCTACTACTTCTTCATCCGCGCGGGCACTTGGCCCCCGGGCGAACTCCCGCACCTGCTGAGCAGCCTCGTCCTGATCAACACCGCCATCCTGATCGTCAGCAGTTTCACGCTACACTTCGCGCACGTCGCCCTCCGGAAGAACAATCGAACCCGGTTCCTCCAGCTGCTCGGGTTCACGCTCCTGCTCGGGGTCGTCTTCATCGGCGGCCAGGTCTACGAGTACTACGTGTTCATCGTCGAGGAAGGGTTCACGCTCACCGGCGGCGCGTTCGCCTCCGGCTTTTTCGGCCTGACCGGCCTCCACGGCCTCCACGTCTCCCTCGGCGCCGTTCTGCTGGGTATCGTGTTCATCCGAGCGCTCAAGGGCCAGTACTCCGCCGAGAAGCACACCTCCATGAGCACCGTCTCGATGTACTGGCACTTCGTCGACGTCGTCTGGGTGTTCCTCGTCGTCGTCCTCTACGTCGGCGCCGAAGCGAACATCTGAGCGGGAGCTTCAAGACCCGTTCTCTCCTTCTGCCGGTATGGAACCGCTCCGCGTCGAGGGCACGTTCGACGTACACGAGTACCGCCACGGCCTGAAGCTCGTCTCACAGGACCGGGCGACCATGCACCTCGAAAACAGGAACGACTTCGCCTGCCCCGCCTGTGGCGACGCGTTCGAGGACCTGTTCGTCTCCGAGAAGCGCGAGAACACTTTCGGGAGCCCCGGCGGCCCCTTCTGCGTCGTCCGCACCGACGACCAGGTGTTACTGCTCACCCACTGACCGCGCCCCGCAGTCCGCCGTTCGTTACGCCGGGTCCGCCCCCCAGACGCCCGCCAGTAGCAGCCCCAGCAGACCGAAATACGTCGCCAACCCCCAGCAGACCGCCGCGACGACCCACGGCCCGAGGGCCCAGACCGCGAGGCCGGCGCCGACGACGAGCGCGGTCGCGCTCCCGGCTTGCACGGCGGGCCGTTCCCACAGCTCCGCGGCCGGCGTGTCCGCGACGAACAGCGCCTCGACGGCCAGCGCCGCACCGACGCCCGTGGCGACGACCGCGGGTCGAGCGAGGGCCGACAGCGACGCCGTGACCGCGAGAACCGCGAGCAGCGCACCGGCGCTCGTCGCGGCGAGTATCGCGTCGCGAGTCGTCGACTGCACGGGCCAACTGTCGGGGTCGGCGAGAATAGGGGTTCCGGCGTTCAGGTCGTGAAGCCGGACTCGGCGTCGTGCTCGCCGAGCACCCACTCCAGTTCCTCGATGGCCCGGAGGATCGCGACCTCGGCCTCGTCTTCTAACTGCGAGGTCGGCGGGTCGTGTCTGTCGTATTTCGCTTCGAGTTCGGCGATCCGCTCGCGGATCTCGTCCTCGCTTCGCATGCCTGCATCGTCCGGTGGCAGTCGCTTCAGGCTACCGGTCACCGGCCTTCGTTCGAACGCAGTGGATCCGAAGCGCCGCCCCACTGGAATCAACGAAAGAGAGAAAGCCGGTGGAGAGGGTTGTGAACCACGGTCGGAGCGAAGCACCCCCCTGGTTCAAATCCCTCGATAGCTTTCGCTGCTCGCGTGTTGCTCGCAGTAGAAAGCCGGTGGAGGGATTTGAACCCTCGGCCTAATCCTTACGAAGGATTCGCTCTAGCCAGTCTGAGCTACACCGGCGCTGTGTCCACTTCATCGTTCGGCCGATAACCGCAATAAGGATTGCGAATCGGGGCGCCCCTGCTACCCGGTCACGCCCGCGAGAGTCGCACGTCCAGACAGACGTTGAGTTCGTGGGGCGCGTACGACCGCACCGTGTGGCGCCGCTCGACGGTCACCTCGTACTCGGGTTCGGCAGCCGCTCGGATCGCCCGCTCGCCCGGCCCGTAGGGGTCGTCCTCGTGCTGGATGTCGTAGTAGTGGACTACGCAGTCGTCACCAGCCAGCGCGAGGGCGGTGTCGAGAAAGTCGTCGGCGCTGTGAGGGAGATTCATCACGATCCGATCGGCCCAGCCCTCGTAGTCGGGCGCAACCTCCCGCACGTCGCCAGCAACGGCGGTCACACGCTCTTCGACGCCGTTCCGTCGCGCGTTCTCCCGGAGATAGTCGATCGCCGTCTCGTTGATGTCGACGCCGACCGCGGTCGCGCCGCGTTTCGCGAACGGGATCACGAACGGGCCCACGCCCGCGAACATATCGAAGGCGTGCTCGCCCGTCTCGACCTGCTCGACGACACGGTGACGCTCGGTCGCGAGGCGCGGCGAGAAGTACACCGCGGCGAGATCGAGCGCGAACTCGCAGCCGTACTCCCGATGGACCGCCTCCGTGCTCTCGCCGACCAGCACCTCCCAGTCGCGGACACGTTCGACGCCTTTGACCTTCGACGCTCGATTCAGGACCGTCTTCACCGGGATCGCAGACTCGACGATAGCGTCGGCGAGTTCGCGAGCGCGGTCTGGGTCGTCCTCGTCGATTATCACGACCTCGCCGAGTCGCTCGTAGCTCGGCGCGAACGCCACGAGGTCGGCCGGCATCACCTGCGTCTCGCGAACCGCGACGGCGTGGGTGACAACCTCGTACTCGTCGGGGACCGCGTCCGGGTCGGTAACCGGGACGTAGAGCCAGCCGTCCTCGACGGTGATCTCGTGGTCCTCGTCGACGAGATCGGCCGCTGCGAGCTCGCGGCGGGTGGCCTCGCCCTCGTCGCGCGGGACGCGAACGCAGGAAACCTCCATACGCCGTCTCGACGCCGTCCGGCGGTAAACCTGGCGTTTCCCCACCGAATCGGCGGCGAGCCGACAGCCGCCACGTCCGGGCGCCTTCGCGAGGCTTAATCCGCTCGACCGTCGAGCGGTGGTATGCTCACTTTCGTCGGACTCGGGCTCTACGACGAGCGGTCGATAACAGTCGCCGGCCGCGAGGCCATCGCCACCGCCGACCGCGTCGTCGCCGAGTTCTACACCAGCAAGCTCGCCGGTGCGACCGTCGACGACCTCGAAGCGTACCACGACACCGAGATCGAAGTCCGCGACCGCGCCGGCGTCGAACAGTCGCCCGACGACGTACTCGCCGACGCCGCCGACCGGGACGTCGTCTTTCTCACCGCCGGCGACACGATGATTTCGACCACCCACGTGGACTTGCGACTCCGTGCCCACGACCGCGGCATCGACACGCGCGTCGTCCACGGGACGACCGCCCAGTCCGCCGCGAGTTCGCTCACCGGCCTCCAGAACTACCGCTTCGGCAAGGCCACGACGCTGCCGTTCGAGCGGTCACACGGCGGTGACGGCGTGCCAGGAAGCGTCGTCGAGACCATCGACGCCAACCGCGAGCGCGGCCTCCACACGCTCGTCTTCCTCGACATCGACGCCGCGAACGACGACTACATGCGCGCCGACCACGCCGCCGAGGTACTCGGCGAGGCCGACGACGATCGTCTCGGCGCCGACAGTCTCGGCGTCGTCGTCGCGCGAGCCGGCAGTACCGACCCGGTCGTCCGTGCGGATCGGCTCTCGACGCTCGCGACCGAGTCGTTCGGCGACCCGCTCCACCTCCTCGTCGTCCCTGGCACGCTGCACTACATCGAACGCGACGCGCTCGCCGCGCTCGGCGGTGCTCCCGACACAGTTCTCGCCGAGCACACAGAATAACACAGGTCGGTTCGAGCGCCCCCGACCCTACTGCTCGCCGCCGTCTGCGCGGACCGTGCCGACGTCCATCGCGCTCCGGAGGTCGTACTCCGAGCCCGTGACGATGAACAACAGGTCCTCGACGATGTCCAGAATCTCAGGGAGTTCCCTGACGACCAGGTAGGTGATCCCGACGAGCGCGACGACCGAGAGACTCTGTGCGAGTATCCGGTCACCGAGGTAGTAAGACACCTTCGCGGTTTCGCTCCCGAAAACCGTCGTCACCGCGTCGGGGCACACGTGGAGGTACTGCTTGCCGTACGTGACGCCGATGAAGACGTTCCGGAAGAGATTCAACACGTAGATCACCGGGAGCGAAACCGCGAGCGCGCGGGCCTTTCGCCGGAACGGAGCCTCAGTCGCCGCGATCAGACCCGCGAAGATCGACATGCTCCCGATCCCCGTGCAGGCGGTGAGGATCGTATAGGAGATCCGGAACTCCTCGGTCTCCTCCGTGTAGGGCAGGTCCGTGACGAAGAGGAACGTGTTCCGATAGGGGTCGGCGTCGATCCGTTCGATCTGCCTGCCGTTGATGACCTCCGGGTGGTGTCCAGTGAGTCCCATGAGGAACTCGGTCTGGCTGGTCACCGTCTCGACGACGAACTGGCGAACGAACGGGATCGATTCGACCGGGAAAAAGACCAGGCCCATGATCGGAATCGCTCGTGAGAGCACGAACAGCGAGTCACGGCCCTGCCAGAGCAGATAGCCCACGTAGAAGGCAAGTGGCACGGCGAGAACGCTCCCGATACCCTCGATGATGCTCTTCTGAACGACCGCGAAGTGATAGATGAGAGAAAACCAGAAACTTCCGAACAGTCCCCAGCCGGCGACAGCGACGGCGCGTGCGCGCTCTCGGTCGCCGGTCCACTCCAGGATCGCGCCGACCAGGAACGTCCCGATGACGAGCCACGCGAGCGGTCCCGATAGTGCGGTGGCCCGTTCCAGGAGTCCGAGGAGTCCATCGATCATCCGTCTGTCTCTCCCTTATTCGATCGCGGATATAGGTTTTGTCGTTACGTGTCCGGCGGATACACGAGCGGAGCGCGGCTCGCGGTCGTGGGCTATGGCTGGCCGGAGAAGAGTGTCGAGGCGGCGTCGGACATCGCGCGACGACAGCAGTCGCTGGCGGTGTAGCGCGCGAAAAAATGGAGTGTGCGTCAGGGCCGGAGGTTACTCCGGTGGTTGGTCGTTAGTCGCGGCGGCGCACAGCGATGAGCGCGGCCGCGAGCAGCGCGATGACAGCCAGAGCGACACCGAAGCCGGGGCCACCGTCACCGCTGTCGGTGGTCGTCGGCTCCTCGGTGTCGGTCGGGGTGTCGGTCGGGGTCGCCGTGGCCGTCGGCGTCGCCGTGTCCGTCGGCGTCGGCGTCGCGGGCTCCGGCGTGTCCGTCGGAGTCGGCGACGCGGTCGGCGTCGGGGACGGCGTCGGCGTCGGCGTCGGCGGTTCCTCGACTGCGAGCGCGGCGGTCGCGCTGTCGTCCTCGCTGAAGACACCGTGCGTGTAGGCACCGGGGCTCACCGAGGACGTGTCGATGTTCTCGAAGGTGACAGTCGTCGAATCGCCAGCGCCCAGCGTGACGTCCTGGCTCGCGACTGCACTGCCACCGACGCGGAACTCGATCGTCTGGGTACCTTCCATCTCGCCAGTGTTCTCGACCGTCGCCTGAACCTGACCGATGACGTCACCCTGCGTGACGGTCACGTCGGTCGGGGACAGACCCGAGACCTGGAAGTTCGCGGGCTCGACAGCGTCGACCGTCAGGACGGCCGTGTCGCTGTCGTCCTCGCTGAAGATACCGTGGGTGTACGAGCCGGGCGACACGTCAGCCGTGTCGATGTCCTCGAAGGTGACCGTGTCGGACTCGCCAGCACCGAGGGTGACCTCAGTGTCGGCGACGGCCGAGCCACCAACGCGGAACTCGACAGTCTGCGTGCCTTCCTGCTCGCCAGTGTTCTCGATCGTTGCCTCGACGGCACTGATGACGTCACCCTGCTCGACGGTGACGTCAGCCGGCGACAGACCGGAGACCTGGAAGTTCGCCGGGGCGCGCTCGATGGTCACGGTCGCACTGTCGGTGACAGGCGCGCCACCGGACGTGTACGGACCGTCGAGGGATCCGCCGTCGAACTCGTAGAGGTTGTCAGCGTCGGTGTCCAGGTGCGGCATCGCGACGAGTTCCGTCCCGCTAGAGACGTTCTCGTCGAGCGTGATGCGCACGTTGGACTGCTGACCGGATTCGAGGTACTTGCTGACGCCGATGACCGGGCCAGCAGCGCCGCCCTCGTGGATGGCCACGAAGCCACCCTCGGTCATGAGGACCGAGGCGACCGTGACTTCCTGGTTCATCTCGGTGACGGTCTGGTCGTTGAAGCTCACCGTCGCCTGCGGCAGGCCACGGATCTGACCGTCGTATTCGGCGTCGTCGCTCAGCTGCGTACCACCGCGGCGCAGCGTCGCGGTGAAGTTGATGCCCGCGGCCTTGTCGCCGAGGTCCGTCTCGAACGTGAAGCTACGGTCGGACTCGACCGTCGTTTCGAGCGTCCGGACGAACGGACTCTGCTCGGCGTCGCGGGCATCGATCACCAGCGACAGGTCAGTACCTGGCGCGACCGTCACGCCGGGCGCACTGCGGATGACCTGGTCGGGCTGGTTGCGCAGGATGATGCGGTTCTGGTCGTCCGTGTCCACCGGCGCGACGGCGTCACGGTACGTCCAGTCGGATTCGAGGGTGCCGCCACCCGGACCGCCCAGCAGCGGGCCGACGGCACCGTAGTCGCTAACGGAGAAGCTGGCGTTCCACAGCTCGCTGTCCTCGAGGTTCGGGTCGTCGTACCCGATCTCGTCGAGGTTGACGGCAACGTAGAACGTGTTCTCGTCGAAGTTCGCGAAGACAGTCGGGTTGACGTCGTTCACGTTGAACGACGGGAGCGGCGCGTTCGGCTCAGGGTCGACCTGGCTGATCGAGGCGCTCCAGAGGCCGCCGTCGGCCTCAGCCAGGAACGCGTCCTGGACCGAGACGTCGTCGTCGGCCATCGTCCGGTTGAGGATAGCGCCCTCGAAGCCGGAGGCGACGATCTGGTGGACGACGACTTCGCCCTGGGCAGCCATGTCCGACTGCGTCAGGGACGAACCCGCGTTGTCCTGCACGTAGCTCAGGTCGATGTCGCCGCTGGAACCAGCGGGCGCGACCCAGACGTCACTGCTCTCGGTCGTCCGCGAACTGAGCGAGAGCGTGCTGACTTCGTCGACCTGCGAGCCGCTGATCGAGTCAGCGGTGTCCTCGCTGAAGTTGAAGATGTTACGCTGGTCCGCGTCGTGCGCGGCGATCTGCATCTGGTAGTTCGTCGCGTCGAGAGTCGCCTCTCGGGCACGAGTCAGGTTGTTAGCGTAGTCATCTTCGAGCGTCTCGACGAACTCGCCGTGTTCGCCGCGCCAGCTCATCACAACGTCGTCACCGGCCGCGCTGAACACGCGTTCCTGAATCTGCGTACCGGCGTTGTAGGTGTTGAACAGCAGCGTGACCTCACCGTCGCCGTTCTCGTCGGCCACGGTGACGTTGGTCACGTAGTTGGTCTCGCCCTTGCTCCCGATGGACACCGTCGCCATCGCACCGGTGTCGTCGGTCTCGATTTCGATCGGGATGCGAGCGACGTCCCCGCGAGTGTCCTCGACGACGTTCTCGCCGAACGACGCGTCGGAGGCTTCGGGGAAGGGTTCGACACTGAACGAACCGGCTTCAACGCTGTTACCGGTCTGGATGTCGGTGAGCGTGACCGTGTAGTCACCCTCGCCGAATCCGAGGTCCGAGTAGTCGGAGTTGATGAGGTTACCAGCGTTGTCCCAGTCAGCGGAGAAGACGCTACCGCCGACTTCGACGACTGCAGGCTGGTTCGCACGCTTCGCGCTCCCGCTAACGCTGATGTCCTGAGACTCGTCGTACGAGAACGTCGCACCGTCCTCTGCGAGCGAGCCGCTCAGGTCGAGGGAGTCAAGCGTGATGTACTTTTCACTGCGCGGACCCTTGTTCTGGACGTTCTGGTTCGGGCTGTTTGTCGGGTTGAAGACCACACGATAGGTCTCACCGACGTTCAACTGGTCCGTGTCGAACACGAAGTTCGAGCTCCCCATACCCGTCGAGTACTCGGCCAGCGTCTGGTTGTTCTCGACGTTCTGGAAGAGGAACGGCGTGTTGTCGGAGGTCGCGTTCAGGGTGATCGGAGTGCCCTGATACAGCCGACGTGCCGTCGACTCCGTGTTGAAGTTGTTGTCGTCCTCGTTGAGGACAGCGGACGAGATGCCGACTGACACGTTACCGGTGTTGATGGTGCCCGAAACACCACCAATGCGTCGAACGTCGACAACGTTGACTTTCACATCGTCAGCCGGGAAGAGGTCGCCCCAGGTGTTGTCACCTTCGAGGACGTACTCCGAGTCCGACCGCTTCGTGATGTCGCCAGCGGTGATCTCTCCGTCGGCGTCACCAGAGCTGTTCCAGCGAACGTAATTCTGGCTAGTCGCGCTCTGGATGTAAACCTCGAAGTTCGCCTCCGTGAGGTCACCGTTGGCAGCGTTCTCAACTGATTCGTTAAACTCTACTGTGATATCGCCGTTGGCCTCGGTTGCGTCCGAAACCGAAACGGCGTTATTGGCCGCAGCGGCTGTTCCTGAGAACGCGATAGTCGCTCCGAAGACGGAGCCGACCATCAGCAGCGCCAGGAACAAACTGCGAAGTTTGTCGTTGGTCCCTGTCATAGTTTGTTGGGTTGTCTGTCAGCGGCCACAGCAACTTTCCGACCAGCCGGGCACGCGACCGTCCATCGGCCGCGCCGAACCGTAACCGGTGTACTCGATACTGCAGCCATGGGTAGGGGTACGTTCGAAACGGTACGGCGGAGGTTATAAATGCTTTGTGGTCACGCCCGAGGGAAGTGGTCCCCGCGAGGGCGATAGATCACCGCAGAGAAACCGTGTGGGACAGTTTCACGGGCCTCGTTCGACGTGTCAGACTCGTGTCTGACGTTCGCGATACCCGGGTTTATACTGGGTGATTGGGCGGGACGGTCACGCGGTCACGACTTCGACTTCGTGGCCGTCCTGGTCTTTGGTGAACGCGTAGCTGTGCCCGCAGCTCTCGGGGTCACGGTAGTCCTCGGCGTCCCGTTCCATGAGCTGTGCCCACCCCTCGTCCAGGTCGTCGACGCGAACCGCGAGATGGCCCCACGCGTCGCCCATCTCGTAGCTGCGGCCGTCGTAGTTGTAGGTGAGTTCGACGGCCATCGCCTCCTCGGCGGCGCCCTCGGGTTTCATGAAGTAGTTCGCGAACGTGTCGGCCTCCCAGCGGCCGGTGTGTTCGTACTCGAGTTTGCGCGTCCACCAGCCCAGCGCCTCGTCGGCGTCCTCGACGCGGATCATCGTGTGGTCGATGCTCCAGCGAGCGCCGTGGTCGCGTTCGACGATCTCGATTTCGTGGCCATCAGGGTCTTTGACGAACGCGTAGCCGGGGTTCTCCTCGGGCGGGCGGTAGTCCTCGACGCCCTCGTCCATCAGTCCGTGGTACGCCTCGGTGACGTCCTCTACGCGCACGGCGATGTGCCCCCACGCGTCGCCCATCGTGTACGACCGACCGTCGTGGTTGTAGGTGAGTTCGAGCAGGGCGCCGTCCTCGTGGACGTCCTCGGGCCCGAGGAAGACGTTCGTGAACGTGTCGGCCTCCCAGCGACCTTTCTCCTCGTAGTCGAGGTGTGTCTGGTACCAGTCGAGCGATTCGTCGAGGTCTTCGACGCGCATCATCACGTGGTCGAGCGTTCCGTCCATGTTCGGAGGGTGGGCTTCGCGCTCGAAAAGGATACCGGAGGCGGAACCCGCAGGGCCCACAGCGGAGCGGTTCGCGAAGGAGGTCACGCACGGAGCCACTCGTCCGGGCGGTTCGCCCAGGCGGCGAGCCAGAGGAGCGCGACGCCGACGGGGACGGCAACGATCCCGATCCGGCGCTCGCTGAAACTCACGGCGAAGTAGAGGAGGTCCAGGCCAGCGAGTGCGAGGGGCCCGGTCGTCACGCGGCGGTCCTCCAGTCCCGCAGTGGCGAGCGCCCGACTCGCCACGGCAGTTACGTACAGTCCCACGGCGGTCGGATAGGCGAGCAGCCACTCCGGCAACGCGCGCGTGAAGGTAACGTAGTCGACGACTGACTGGACGTGAAACGGTCGCGGCGTGACGAGGCCGAACGAGAAGACGAGGCTCAGTCCGGACTCGTAGGGTATCAGGACCCAGGGGAGCACACCGGCGGCGAGCAAGAGCGCGGTTCGTCGATCGGGTGTCCAACGGGCGAAGCGACCGGATCGAGCGCCGTCCGGGCCGCGTGCCCGTCGATCGGCGCTCATCGCGTCGTGAGAATGCGGAGAACGTCCTCGTCGGCGAGTTCGTGGTCTTTGCCGACCTGTTGCTCGTCGTGTTTCGCGCTCGGGCCGGAGACGCGGGCGAACCGGAATCGATCTTCGAACTCACCGCCGAGTTTCTCGCAGGCGTCGGCGACGGTGTCCCCCTCGCGGAGGACGAGCGGTTCGTCGTAGTCGACGCCGCGGCCGGGTTTGTCCATGTAGATGCGGACGAGACCGAGTCCCTCCCAGATGGTATCTTTGAGCGCGTCGAGGCCCTTCTGCTCCTCGGCGCTGATGAAGACCGCCTCGTCGGGGTCGATGTCGTGGTCGCGCAACTGTTCGTGGACGGTGTCGAGGTAGTCGGGCTCGATGAGGTCGGCCTTGTTGACGGTGACGAGCGAGGGGAGGTACTCGCGGTTGTCCATCACGCCGTCGATCAGCCGGTCGATGTCGACCGGTTCGCCGACGGTCACGTCGGCGTTGACGTACCCGCGCTCGCGGAGGACGCTCTTTATCGTCTCCTCGTCGAGGTCGAGACCGACGCCGTTGACGCTGATCCCGTCTTTGTGTTTCTTCCGGACGGAGACGCGCGGCGGGTCGACGTCCAGGCGGATCTTGTTGTTGTACAGTTCCTCGGACAGGCGCGCGTACTGGTCGATCTCGAACACCGAGAGGACGAACACGACCAGGTCGGCGGTCCGGACGACCGAGAGGACGGCCTGGCCGTCCCCGCGGCCATCGGCGGCGCCCTCGATGAGTCCGGGCACGTCGAGCAACTGGATGTTCGCACCCTTGTACTGGAGCATGCCGGGGTTGACGTCGAGCGTCGTGAACTCGTAGGAGCCGACCTCGCTGTCGGCGTTGGTGAGGGCGTTGAGGAGCGTCGACTTGCCGACGCTGGGGAACCCGACCAGAGCGACGGTGGCGTCGCCGGTCTTCTCGACCGCGTAGCCGGAGCCGCCGCCGGCAGAGGACTGGTTCTCCAGTTTTTCCTTTTTGTCCGCGAGTTTGGCCTTCAGCCGGCCGATGTGCGCCTCGGTCGACTTGTTGTAGGGAGTCTCGGCAATCTCCTCTTCGATCTCGCGGATCTCCTCTTCGAGCCCCATCACCTGTGAGTCGGCCACCGGTACCGAAAAAGGCTTTCTTCCGGGGCGGGGGACAGGCGTCGGGACGACCGTGACAGAGACGTGTTGCTGGGAGAACACGAGACGTGTTTCGACACACTAATGGGCCGAGAGCAGACACGATCGATTATGCCAGATCCTGGTCGGCTCCGTGACAGCACGGAAATCCTGCTCCCCAAGGAGGCCATCGAAGGCATCAAGGGGGAACTCGAAGAGCGGTTCACGCTGACGATCCACCAGGAGAACTGTCGCGTGCGGATCATCGGGAGCCCCGTCGAGATCAAAGGGGCCAGCGACTACCTCGCGCGCAACGGCGTCTCGATCGCCTGAGCGCAGTCGGTCCGGCTCCGGCGGCTGTCTTTTCCGACTCCTGTCGAGGGTGAACGGGTACGCGTAGCGACGGTCAGGCCGACTGTCCGGCAGCACCGCTGCCGATCGCGTTGGCCAGCAGCGGGCGCATCAACCCGACCAGCGGCGCACGCTCGTCGTCGGTCCAGACGGCGTTGTGGCGGTCGACGCCGGGCAGATCCGTCTCCACCTCGGAACTGACGAGCAGTTCCCGGCCGTCGGCCATCAGAATCGCGCTGATCTCCCCGACCGCGATCGGGTAGTCCTCCCACCAGGTCCAGGTCTCGACGACGGTCGGGTCGACCAGCGCGTCGGTGACGCGCTCGCGGATGTCCGGACCGGGCGAGCCGAGCGTGATCGAGACGCCGCGGTCCTGGGCGGCAGCGAGGGCATCGAGGACGTCGTCGGTCAGCAGACTCTCGACGGCGACGACGACGAGCAGTTCCTCGGTGGCGTCGTCGGCCAGGGTTGCGAGGCGGTCGCTGACGGCCGCATCGCCGTCGACGACCCAGACGCCCGCGGGGTCGGCGCGTGGCTCGGGTGAACGGAGTCGCGGCAACAATCCCTCGAGTTCGTCGAGGCGTTCGCCGTAGTCGCGACGGATGGTGTCGACGGCGTCGCGCGGGTCGGCGGCGCGAAAGCGTCGGGGCTGGGCGTCCTGGACGTCCGCGAGCCCGCGCTCCTGCAGGGATTCGACGCTGTCGTAGACGCGCGGGCGCGGGACGTCGGCGACCTCGGCGATCTCGCGGGCGGTGCCGTGGTCGATCCGCGTGAGCGCGACGAAGCACTTGGCCTCGTACTCGGTGAGTCCGAACGTCTCCAGCAGCCCCGTGGCTTGTGCGACAAGGTCCTCGTCGG
>ENA-ORCO01000074-ORCO01000074.1-marine-metagenome-genome-assembly--contig:-NODE-74-length-85728-cov-4.186279_pt1 | contig 85728 bp, 70 predicted proteins | sample MGYA00248633_ERZ508508 | MGnify/ENA primary metagenome ERZ508508 (study PRJEB26179, sample SAMN06268845) | marine metagenome | isolation source: A23 P1 aerobic enrichment on pine of planktonic cells taken...
TCACACCCTCAGGCACTCCAACTCATGGCGTTTACTCAACAGAGGGACCAGTAACTGATTAAGAAACGGCAACTTTCAGACTGTGATCCTGCGCTGGCACAGCTCCTGCAACGAGACAGTGCGAATCCAGCAAAGGAGACTTCCATAATGATTCGAATCACCAGTCTTGCACTTGCACTGGCACTCGGCCTGACCGGCGCCCAGGCACTGGCCCAGGATTACGGCAGCGGCGAAGGCCAGCAGGATCCGGGAATGGAACAGTCCCAGCAGCCGGCGGACTTCTCGGACGAAGAGCTGCAGCAGTTCGTCAATCTTCAGGACAGCATTGGCAAGATCCGCGAGGAATACGTCTCCCAGATCGAGGCGGCGGAATCCGAGGACAAGGCGCGCCAGCTTCAGCAGGAAGCCCAGTCCGAAATGGTCAGCGCCATTGAGGATGCCGGCATGTCCGTTCAGGAATATAACGCCATTGCCGTGGCCTATAACTCCAATCCGGACGTCCAGGAGCGAGTGGACGAAATGGCCGGCGAATAAGGCTTTACCCGCTGTCATGAACGCCTCCTGCGGGAGGCGTTTTCATTTAACATCTATTCATTCGACGCCGTTCTGGCATAGCAGTTGTTTCCTCTGGGGTGTCGCACCACACAACCCGTTACCCTGAGGAGGTACCAACATGAAACTGAAAGCACTGACCGCAGCCATCGCATTCGCACTGAGTACTGCCGGCATGACCGCCGTGGCACAGGACAGCAGCACGGGTCAGGCCCAGCAGAATCAGGGCCAGAGCATGAGTGCCCCGGAGCAGCAGAACACCGACTTCTCCGACGAAGAACTCCAGAACTTTGTTGAGCTGCAGGATGAGATCGGTAAGGTTCGCGAGGATTATGTGTCCCAGATCGAATCTGCCGAATCCGAGGACAAGGCACGCGAACTCCAGCAGAAAGCCCAGACCGAGATGGTCAAGGTGATTGAGGACGCGGGCATGACCGTTGAGGAATACAACGCCATCGCCGTGGCCTACAACTCCAATCCGGAAATCCAGGAACGCGTGGACAAGATGTCCGAATAACAGTCAGCCTGGATCAGCCTGCAAGCCCCGCCCTCTGGCGGGGCTTTTTTATGGGTACTCAGAAGCCGTAGAGCAGCGTCACCGCCGTAATCGTGTCCGTCCGCTCAGTCCCCGTCGGCGGATTGGAGTTGTGCTCAACCGTGTAGGAGAGCTTCATGGCCAGGGAACTGTTCACGTTTGCCTGGAGCGCGGTCACTGAGCGCGAAATGGCATCCCCGTCATCCAGACTTACTTCGGTTTCCGCCTCCTGGCGGAAGTGCGCGGTTTCTGACAGCTGATAGCGGAAGTCAGCAGCGAGACGCCCTATGGGATCTTCCTCTTCCTCCCCTTCCTCGGGATCAGGGGTATCGAACCGACCGTAACGATAACCCAGACCGCTCGATACATCGAAGTAGCTGTCCCCTTCGCTCCAGAGGCGTCGCCCGTAGCCGGCCGAGGTCGAGGCCTGGAACTGGTAACCACTGAAATCATCGTTGGAGTAACGGCCCCGGACAAAGACGAAGTCATTGGGATTGAACTTGTAGTCGAGCTGGGTCGCCGCGGAATAGCGTTCGGCGGTCCGCTCCCCGCCCTGTTCCGCGTACCGGGACTGGAGAAGGACATTCTGCCGCCAGTCGTTCCAGTTGCGGGTGACATCCGCCTCACCGGAAATCGTGGTTTCCTCGGTATTGCCGGAGGTTTCAACAAGGCCAAGTTCAACCGAGCCGCTCCATTCGTCCGACTCCTGCGCCGCAGCCGGTGCTGTCAGGGCTACAGCGATGCCTGCCACCAGTAATGACCTTTGTATCTGCAACACGTTTTCCTCCTCAATGGTTTCGTAATAGGCTGTTGATACGGCGCAGGTTACCAGACAGGCCTGCGCTGACCAGTTAAATCACGACAGGAGGACTCATGAGCCAACACGTGGTCATTACCGGTGCCAACCGTGGCATCGGACTCGAACTCGCCCGCCAGTGGCACGAACGCGGTGACCGGGTAACAGCGCTGTGCCGCGCAGCCTCGGATGAGTTGAAGTCCCTGGGCGTGAATATCATCGAAGGCGTGGATGTTACCGACGACATCAGCCTTGGCAAGGCGCGGCGCAATCTCGAGGGGGAAACCATCGATGTGCTCTACAACAACGCTGGCCTGATGACCGATGAGAACCTGGCGGATATGGACTGGGATCGGATCCAGACCCAGTTCGAGGTGAACACCCTGGGGCCGCTCAAGGTCACCACCGCACTGCTGGAGCTGATCCCCAAAAGCGGTAAAGTCGTCATGATGACATCCCGGATGGGATCAATCGCAGACAATGACTCAGGCGGGCGCTACGGTTACCGGATGACGAAGGCTGCACTCAATGCCGCCTCACAATCACTGGCAGTGGATCTGCAACCAAGAGGCATCAGTGTCGGCATTATGCATCCAGGCTACGTTCAGACGGCCATGACCGGCAATACCGGCCACATTACGCCCAGCGAGGCCGCAGAACGGCTGATCCAGCGGGTGGACGAACTGAACCAGGAAAACAGCGGGGTATTCCGGCACTCGGACGGGTCCGAGCTACCCTGGTGAATTGCTGCGGGAAAGCTTGCGACGACGGCGGTGGCTGACCTTGACGCCACTGCCCTCTTCCTGCTGCGGCTTGCCGGTGGCCTGCGCCACATGCGGGCCACCCTCTTCCGGCCAGGCCGCCTCAAAGGCCTGGTAGCCCTCACGGATCAGGCGTACCAGCTCCAGGGACTGCATACCATCCGGCACTCTGGAAGGGCTGCCTGAAAAATGCTTGGTCCGGGGGCGCCCCTCGAACGTCAGCTCCAGGCCACTGCTGTGGCGAGCTTTCTGGCTCTCCACGTCGATCTGCCAGTCGTCCATCGTATTCAATCTCTTGCAACGTTACATACGCTTAAGGTTGGCAGCATATCGGCGCTCAGACTGTGGATCAACCGGCAGAACGCCCACCCCGGGCCCGCTCAGGTCCCCTTGAAGACCGCCTCACGCCGCTCCAGAAAGGATTGGATGCCTTCCTGGACATCCTCACTCCGCATGACCGGAGCGAGATCCGGAAACAGTCGGGCCTTCGCCGCATCATGCCCCTCTGTGCGGGCGATACGCGAGGAACGCAGACTGCCCTGAACACCCAGGGGGGCCGCCCTGGCGACCTTTTCCGCCAGTTCACGGGCACGCTCAAACTGCTCTCCGGGCGCCACCAGCTCCTGCACCAGCCCCCACTCATGTGCCTGAGAGGCGCTCCACTCATCCCCGGTCAGCAGATAACGCTGGGCATTGGCCCATCCGATCTCCTCCTGGAGACGGATGGTCGCGCCACCGCAGGCGAAGATGCCGCGTTTGACTTCCAGCTGGCCATAGCGCGTATTGTCCGCCGCTACCCGGATGTCCGTGTTGAGCATCATCTCCACCCCGCAGGTGAAGCAGATCCCCTGGGTGGCATAGACCACGGGCTTGTCCATGGCCGGTCCCACGATTCCGAAGGGGTCCATCTCGCCCTCGTTCAGGGTCAGCCCCTCACCGTTGGCGAATACGCCCGCCCAGTCGTCCAGTTCCAGACCCGAAGTGAAGTGATCCCCTTCGGCATAGACCAGCCCTACACGCAGTTCCGGCTCGCGGTTCAGCCGGCCGTAGGCGGCGGCGATGTCGTGGTACATCTGCCGGTTCATGGCATTCATCTTCTCCGGCCGGTTCAGGCCGATGAACAGGATGTGATCCTTCGCTTCAACATTTACCAGAGCCATAGTCCCATTTCCTGAATCTTGTTATTTCACCGCAGGAGCGCGCCCTGCGCGCGATGGATTGGATCGCTTGCAGCGCAAGCTCCTACCGCCCTTCGTGGTCAGAACCATTCATCGCGCATGGCATAGCAGGTGTCGTCCTGGTTCTGCAGCAGGACCAGGTCCTGGGCCACCGTGGGCAGCTCCCAGTGGAAGAAATACTGCGCGGCCTGCAGCTTCCCCTGGTAGAAGGCCTCATCAGCCGCCGAGACCTCACCAGCCAGGGCGGCACTGGCCGCATTGGCCTGACGCAGCCACATCCAGGCCACGCAGATGTGGCCGAAGAGCCGCAGGTAGACACTCGCATTGGCCAGCCCCTTCTCCGGGGGCTCCTGGGCCAGCGCCTGCCCCAGGGACTGGGTGACCTTGCCGGCCTGTTGCAGGGTTTCGCTCAGTGAATAGGCCCATTGCCGGCAGCGCTCGTCCGGCGCCTCCTGAAGGTCCGCCTGAATGGCTCCGAACAGCTGCTGGATGGCCTCGCCGTTGCCCTGCCAGACCTTGCGCCCCAGCAGGTCCATCGCCTGGATACCGTTGGTGCCCTCGTGGATGGGGTTGAGGCGATTGTCCCGCCAGCACTGCTCCACCGGGTATTCGCGAGTGTAGCCGGCGCCACCGTAGACCTGGATGGCAAGATCATTGGCCTTCGGCCCGTACTCGGAAGGCCATGCCTTGATGACGGGCGTCAGAAGATCCAGCAGCTGACGCGCCTGATGGCGCTGAGCCTCGTCCGGGTGGGTATGGCTGTCGTCCATCAGCCGCGCGCCATAGAAGCACAGGGCCAGCGCCCCCTCCATCCAGGACTTCTGCGCCAGCAGCATGCGCCGCACGTCCGCATGCTGGATGATCGGTACCGGCTCGGTGGTCGGATCCTTCTCGGAGGGCGGCCTCCCCTGGCGACGATCGCGGGCGTACTCAAGGCTGTGCTGGTATCCCCGGTAACCAATGGCGGCAGCCCCGAAACCGACACCCACACGGGCCTCGTTCATCATCTGGAACATGTACTTGAGGCCCTGATGGGGCTCGCCCACCAGATAGCCATGGCAGTCCGCATCGTCCCCGAAACTCAGCGCCGTGGAGGTGGTGCCCCGGTACCCGAGCTTGTGGATCAGCCCGGCCAGGCCCACGCCATTGCGCTCCCCGGGATTGCCGTCCGCATCCAGCCGGTACTTGGGCACGATGAACATCGAGATGCCCTTCACTCCCGGAGGCGCCCCATGGATGCGTGCCAGCACCAGGTTCACGATGTTGTCGCTGAGCTCATGCTCGCCCCCGGAGATGTAGATCTTGGCGCCCTTGATCAGATAATGCCCCTCGTCCGTGGGCTTGGCACTGGTGCGCAGATCCGCCAGGGAGGAACCGGCCTGGGGTTCGGTCAGCGCCATGGTGCCGGTGAATCGCCCTTCCAGCATGGGCTGCAGGAACCAGTCCTGCTGTTCCCGGGATCCGAAGGTGCGGATGACATTGGCCGCCGCCGTGGTCAGGAAGGGATAGCCCGCTGTGCTGGGATTGGCCGCCATGAAGAAGCCATTGCAGGCGGTCATGACCGTCTCTGGCAGCTGCATGCCGCCCAGATCGTAATCATAGCGCCCAGCAATGAAGCCGGCCTCGGCGTAGGCCTCCACTGCCGCCTTCACCTCCGGGCGCATGGTGACTTTGCCGTCCTCGAAACGGGGCTCTTCCCTGTCGGCCAGGCTGTTGTGGCTGGCGAACTGCTCCCGGGCGATACGCTCCGCCGTATCGAAAACCGCATCGAAGGTCTCCCGGCTGTGATCGCTGAAGCGCTCACGCTCATTCAGGGATTCGGTATCCAGCACTTCGTAGAGCTGGAACGCCAGATCGCGTCGGTCAAGCAGGGTATCGGCCATGGCGATGGGGTCTCCAGTGATTCATTCCATGCCCACACTGCCACAACCGACCATGGCCGCCTACTGTCATCAATGACACAATATTGGCGGATCCTGCCAGCCATGGATGCCGGAATGCCCCAACCCGAGCACTACCAGGTCACCATCATCGGCTTTGAGAAAGCCCTGGCCACCGCCATTACCGGCGTCATGGATCTGTTCCGGATGGCGGGCGTAACCTGGGCCCGTATCCACGATCAACAGCCGGAACCAAGGTTCAGCGTTACCCTCGCGACCGCTGACGGTGGCCCCTGCCACTGCGTCAATGGCGTCAGCCTGATGGCCGGCAGCCGCTGGGACACGGCACCACAGGCCGATCTGGTGATCATTCCCACCATCGGCGGCGACATTGACGGGACCCTGGATGCCAACCGGACGCTGCTTCCCTTCCTCCAGCGGTGGCACGACGAAGGCCGCGACCTGGCCAGCAACTGCACCGGCGCCTTCCTTTTGGGGGAGGCCGGCCTGCTGGACGGTCGCGAGGCCACCACTCACTGGGGCTACAGTGGCCTGTTCCGTGAACGCTACCCGGAAGTGGACCTGCGCCCCCACCGGCTGATCACCGCGGATGACAACGTCTTCTGCGCCGGCGGCGGCATGGCATGGCTGGACCTCGGCCTCTTCCTCGTGGAGCGCTACTGCGGCGTGGATACGGCCCGTGCCCTGGCCCGGGCCTTCGTAATGGACATGGGCCGGGAAAGCCAGGCCGCCTATGGCAGCATCCACGCGCGGCGCTACCACCAGGACGAGGCCATCAGCACGGTACAGGACTGGCTTGCGGAACACCTCGCCGAGTCCATCCGCATTGACCAGCTGGCCGAGCACTTCCATATGACCCCGCGCACCTTCAAGCGCCGCTTCCGCAATGCCACCGGCGATACCCCCCTGCGCTACCTCCAGCAACTGCGCGTGGAAAAGGCCAAGAAACTGCTGGAACAGCCCCACCGGCGCCTGGCGGAAATCACCCGGGCCGTGGGTTACGAAGACACCAGCGCCTTTTCCCGGCTCTTCCATGCCCGTACCGGCATGACGCCGGGGGCCTACCGCAGCCGGTTCCTGCCTTCAACGCCCTCCGGATAACCTGAAGAAAATAAAAGATTGACACTGCGTTAAGCTTTAAATAACCTTTTGCGCACAATAATCGTTCTCATTACGTTTCTTTATCAATTTCAAGCTCAGTCCAGCGGAGAAGAAAGAAAACCATGCAGACAATCCACTCCCGACGCAGAACCCTCGCACTAGCCGTTGCCGCTGCACTCACAACCGGCGCCGCCCAGGCTCAAGAAGGCGGATCCCAGCAGGATTTCACGCTGGATCAGCTGACCATCACCGGCGGACCGGAACGCATCAGCAATGTGCCCGGCTCGGCCCATGTAATCGATGAAGAAGCCCTCGACCGGCACAACTACGGTGACCCCATCCGGGTGCTCAGGCAGATCCCGGGCGTGAACATGCGCCAGGAGGACGGTTTCGGTCTCTTCCCGAACATCGGCATGCGGGGCACGGCTACCGGCCGCAGCAGCAAGATCACGCTGATGGAGGACGGCATCCTGGCCGCTCCTGCTCCCTATGCAGCCCCTTCCGCCTACTACTTCCCGCCGGTTGGGCGCATGCACAATGTGGAGGTCCGCAAGGGCTCCAGCGCCATCCAGTACGGCCCCTACACCAACGGCGGCGCCCTCAACATGATCTCGACGCCGATCCCGTCCGAGGAATTCAGTGGCCGCATCCAGTCCATGCTCGGCTCCGACGGCGGTGAGCGCCATCATGCCCACATTGGCGGCTCCGAGGGGCAGTGGGGCTGGATGATCGAGGGCTACACCGATGGTTCCGATGGCTTCCGCGACCTGGATACGCCGCGTGATGTGCAGGGCGAGCGCAGCGAGAACCTGAGCGAGCAGGACACCGGTTTTGAACGCCGCGAATTCGTGGGCAAGCTGCGCTGGCACTCCGCCCCGGGCGCCGAGTACTACCAGCAGGTGGACCTGAAGGTTGGCATGGGCGAGCGCGACGCCAACGAAAGCTACATGGGCCAGACCCTTTCCGATTTCCGGAAGGATCCCTACCGCCGCTATGCCGCCTCGGCCCAGGATCGCTTCCACAGCGAGCGCGAGCAGTACAGCCTGACCCACTACATCGAATTCTCGGAGGATCTCGACCTGAGCACCACGCTCTACCGGAACAACTTTGAGAGGAACTGGTACAAGCTGGGGAATGTTGAGGGCACCAGCCACTCCGAGATCATCACCAACCCTGATGACAATCAGAACCTGCTGAACTGGCTCAAGGGCACCCCGGCCACCAGCGATGCCTACCAGGGACAGAGCAACCGGGGCCTGATCGCCAATGTTGATGCCGGCAACCGCAAGTACTACAGCCAGGGCATCCAGACGGAACTCGGCTATCGCTTTGAAACCGGCGACATCCAGCACGACCTGGACGTGGGTCTGCGCGTCCACGAGGACGAAATCGACCGGCATGAGTGGGACGATGAGTACGCCATGACGGAGACCGGCTCCATGGTGTTCACCGGCACCAGTGGCGGCCCGCGCACCGGCTCCAACCGCAAGACCGAGGCGGATGCCATTGCCGGCTACGTGCTCAACACCATGTCCTTCGGCCGCTGGCAGGTGATGCCGGGGGTGCGTTACGAGTCCATTGATCTTGAACGCACGGAGTTCGCTGATGTGGCGCGGAGCACCGTCAGCGGTGGCCGGGAGAACAGCTACGATGTGGTCACACCGGGCATCGGCGCCACCTACCAGGTCAGCGACGCACTGACATTGCTGGGGGGTGTGCACCGTGGTTTCTCCCCCGCTGGCTCCAAGCCGGATGCGGAAGAGGAAACCAGCATCAACTACGAGCTGGGCGCACGCTACAATCAGGGTGCCTTCTCCTCCGAGCTGATCGCGTTCTACAACGACTACGACAACCTGTTGGCCGAATGCAGCCTCTCCTCTGGGTGTAACAGCCAGCAAGTCCAGAACGGTGAAACCTTCAATGGTGGTGAAGTCGAGATCCAGGGCCTGGAGGCAACAGCACTCTACGATCTGGGCGCGGATCAGCAGCTCGGCCTCAACCTGCCACTCAGCGTGACCTACACCTACACCGAGTCAGAATTCACGAGCAACAACATTGACCGCGAATTCGCCTCCTGGGGCGATGCGCAGAAAGGCGATGAGCTGTCGGATATCCCCGAGCATCAGCTGACCGTCAGCGCTGGCATCGAGACCGGTCCCTGGTCCGGTGACGTGACCGGCAACTACGTCAGCGATGCCCGTTCCGAGGCCGGCAGCGGCGCTATCCCCGCGGACGAGACCATTGAATCCCGGTTCCTGGTGGATGTTTCCGGACGCTACGCCTTCACCGAACAGGTGAGCGGTATTGTGAGCGTCGAGAACGCCACGGATGAGGAATACATCTCATCCTGGAACCCGGCGGGTGCCCGCCCTGGCATGCCACGCACCTACTGGGCCGGTGTTGAAGTGAACTTCTGACATGCCCCCACTGACAGTGCGGACTGACAGAAATGCAACAGTGATGAAAAAAGGGCCCTCGGGCCCTTTTTTCATGGTGGACGAGGCACGTCCCCTTTAAACCTCAGGGATGCGGTCACGCCTTTCTACCTATTAATGGATTTTTGTTTGCATTTGAGATTGCTTATCATCTAACATGAAAACCATCGAAGCCAAGCTTCGATCTTGGGCAATCGACCCACCAGGGTCATGGCATGACAGGGACGTCACATCCTCGGGGGGCCTTCTGGCCCCCTTCTTCCTTACAGGGCAGCCGCCACCTCGGTCCCCTGCTGGAAGGCCCGCTTGGCATCAAGTTCCGTGGCGACATCCGCGCCGCCGATCCGATGGGTGATCACACCGCGACGGGTCAGCTCCTCCGACAGATCCCGATACGGCTCCTGCCCCGTGCACACCACCACATTGTCCACCGCCAGGACCCGGTCCTCATGACCGTCCTCCGTCTGGACACTGATGTGTAGCCCTTCGTCATCAATGCGCCGGTACTGTACGCCCGGAATCATCTCGACATTCCGGTTGCGCAGCTGAACCCGATGGACCCAGCCGGTGGTCTTGCCCAGCCCCTTGCCGGGCTTGGAGGTCTTACGCTGCAGCAGGTAGACCTCGCGCGGCGAGCGCTCCGGATGGGGTTCCGTCAGCGCGCCCGGCGACTCCCAGCTCGGGTCGACACCCCATTCGCGCTGCCAGTCAGCAACCGAGATCTGTTGCCCTTCGGGATGATGCTCGAAATCATGGGTCAGGAATTCACCCACGTCGAAGCCAATACCGCCTGCCCCGAGGATGGCCACGGACCGGCCCACGGGCTTATCACGGCGGAGGACATCGAGATAGCCCAACACCTTGGGGTGGTCGATTCCCTCGATCTCCGGGGTTCGTGGTTTCACGCCCGTGGCGATCACCACATCGTCAAAGCCCTCCTCAACCAGAGCATCCGCATCGGCACGGGTGTTGAGGCGGAGATCGATGGCCAGCAGTTCGATCTGGCGATTGTAATAACGCAGGGTTTCGGCGAACTCCTCCTTGCCGGGAATCCGCTTGGCATAGTTGAACTGACCGCCAATCACCGGATCCGCCTCGAACAGCGTCACCTGATGTCCCCGCCTTGCCGCTGTCGTGGCAGCGGCAAGGCCGGCCGGGCCGGCACCCACGACCGCCACACGATGGCTCACCGCGGCAAGGGTCGGATTGAGTTCGGTCTCACGCCCGGCGCGGGGATTAACCAGGCAGCTCGCCTTCTTCGCCTGGAAGACATGGTCAAGGCAGGCCTGGTTGCAGGCGATACAGGTATTGATCTCATCCGCGCGTTCCTGCTCGGCCTTGCGCACGAATTCCGAATCCGCCAGCAGCGGCCGGGCCATGGAAACCATGTCCGCATCACCACGTGCCAGCACGGTCTCGGCCGTGGCCGGGTCATTGATGCGATTGGTGGTCACGACCGGGATCTCGACCTCATTCCGGAACTTGGCTGTCACACCGGTAAAGGCAGCCCGGGGCACCGAGGTGACGATGGTCGGCACGCGTGCTTCATGCCAGCCGATCCCGGTATTGATCAGGGTGGCACCGGCCTGCTCGATCGCCTTGCCAAGCATCAGCACCTCGTCCCAGCTCTGGCCGCCTTCCACCAGGTCCGCCATGGAAAGCCGATAGATCAGGATGAACTCCGGCCCGACCGCTTCCCGGATCCGACGTACGATCTCGACCGGCAGCTGCATGCGATTCTCGAAAGGGCCACCCCACTTGTCCGTTCGCAGGTTGGTGCGCCCGCACAGGAACTGGTTGATGAAATAGCCCTCAGAGCCCATGACCTCGACGCCGTCATACCCGGCCTTCTGCGCGTACTGGGCGGCATCCACGAACGCCCGGATCTGGCGTTCCACACCCCGGGTGGAAAGCGCTCTCGGCTTGAAGGGATTAATAGGCGCCTGGATGGCGGACGCCGAAACGCTGAACGGGTGGTAGCTGTAACGCCCCGCGTGCAGCAGCTGCAGGCAGATCTTTCCACCGGCATCGTGAACCTCGCCCGTGACATGGCGGTGCAGGCGCGCCGTGGCCGGGTTGTTCATGGTGGAGGAAAAAGGCGCCAGCTGGCCGACCATGTTGGGGGCAAAGCCACCGGTTACCATCAACCCCACGCCGCCTTCAGCCCTTTCGGCAAAGTAACGCGCCATCTTGTGGAGATTCCAGAACCGGTCTTCCAGGCCCGTGTGCATGGAGCCCATCAGGACCCGGTTGCGCAGCTCGGTAAACCCAAGATCCAGGGGTTCAAGCAGGTTGGGATAGGCACTGTGACTGGTCATTTTCGACTCCGATGCCGGTGACTGACAGGGCGCAGAAGTCTAGCACAACACCGCATCGAGGCAGGAGTCAGCCCTTCTCGGAGAGGTTGTTCAGACAGAGCTGGGCCTGCTGCACAAAGTGGCTGAACGCCTGGAACTGTTCCTGGCCCGGGGGCTGGAACAGATCACTGTTATCCGAATAGAACAGGCCAACGACCCGTTCGCCCACCATCAGCGGACCGAACAGGCCAGCACGGCGCCCGATGTGGCGATCGAACCCTGGTCGATCCAGATTTTTCCAGGGCTTCTCCTGCGGCTTTTCCAGGTGAAACGACTCGCCCCGCAGTACTGCCCTGGTCAGTAACGCATCCCGGTCGTTCATATCGATGATGAATTCATCCCGCCAGTGCGCTGTCCCCTCACCCAGAACCTTGCGAGTGACCAGGTGATTGCCCTTGGGATCGCGCATCAGCAGCACCACCCTCTGGAGCCCGATGGCACGGTGCATGCCTTCCACCACCGTCTGGAACACCAGGTTCAGGTCCGGGTTGTCGACCAACAGTTCCGACAGCTCCCGCAGGATCTGGAGCTGCAGCATGGGGTCACCGTGGGAGTCCAGCTGGCCTTCACCCTGAGCACCACTGTCATCCCGATCCGGCAGCAGAGCCGTGACCTGGGGCATACCGTAAGACACCGCCACCTCCGCCGCTTCGCGGGAGTTCTCCTGGATGCTTTCGAGTAACTCATCCTTGGGCTGCTTCAGTGATCGGGCCAGCTTGTCCACGACCTGATCCACTTCCCGATCCTGCCAGCCGCGCTCAGAGGCTTCCGCCAGTGTCAGTGAATAGCGCACCAGTGACGACGCCGCTGAGTTCGCGCGCCCCGACGAAACCACCTCGCTCACCAGTGGTCCGAGAGACCAGGTGCTCACAAGCCCCCGCGTGATGCTGGCAAAGCTTGCTCCGATAACCTCCTTCTGGGCTTCCACGGGATCCATCTGGTTCATCTTACGGTCCAGCTCATCGGCCTGGGGAATACGGCAGGCCCAGAACGCCAGCTCGCCGATATGGCTGAGCAGCGCGGCCACAAAGACCTCCTCCTTTTTCTCGCCACTGCGTGAAGGCAGGAGAGAGCGGGCCTGGACGGCCGCATGCAGCGACCGCGCCAGACAACGCAGCAGGTGAGTACGTGGATTGCGCGAGAGCAGTGCATCGATCACCAGGGACGAGATCGCCATGGCCCGCACCGCATCAAAACCGATCAGGGTAATCGCCCGGCTGACGGTGCTCACGCTCACCCGGGAGCGGTTGTAGAACACCGTATTGGAAAGTCTCAGGACCTGAGAGGTCAGGTCCGCGTCCTTGAGGATGACATCCGCCAGCTGGTTGACGGTGGAGCTGTCGCTGTCCGTCAGCTTGCTGATCTCTCTCAGCGTTTCCGCCAGAACCGGCATTTCCACCTGGCTCAGGTACTGCACCCAGTTATTGGGCGACCCGCGGGTCGGGGGCTGTGTGGATTCCGTTTCGGCCATGACACCTCTCGCTACAGCCGTTTCATGAATGCCCGGTAATCAGTCCAGTATAGATCACCAGTGCAGTCGGACCAGCAGGAACGGCTGATCTCCCAGTGTCTGCCGTATCAGCCGGCCATTTTCCTCCCGGTAGCGCACACGGGTATCCAGGCTCATGCCAGCCCCGAGCCCCACGCCCATCCCCCGGTACAGGGAACTGAAGCGCCGGATCAGGGTCAGTTGCCACTCCTCAAGCCGGATCGTACTCTCAAGCCCGCGCTGGTCGTCCAGAGCTCCCCATTTTTCACCCTGGCGTGCCGCCTTCAGAGACCAGCGCCCGTGCGGGCTTCGCCACCGCACCATCCTCGGGAGGTCAAGCGTCACCTGCCCGTAACCCACGGCAAAGCCACCACGCAGCGCCGGCACCCACTGGAAACGACCAAAGCGATGGTCCCCACGCACCCCGAGCGCCCAGCCTCCGCTGGCAGTCAGGTCACGCCAGAGCCCGAGACGCCCGACCCAGACATCGGAATGGGGTTCCTGATGCTTGAGCACATTGGAAGTCGCATGGATGCCTGCCCTGGCATAAAGCTTCCAGGCGCCGCGCTCTTGCCGGGTCTCCAGCGCCATACGGTGCAGGTGGCCATTGTGGGCGGGCTGGCCGGACCGGATCCGCAGTGGCTGGTAATCCCACACAAAACGCAGCCCATGCCGGTCTCCCACCTGCAGACCGCGAACCGAACGGCTGACGGGCTCCGCGGCCGTCGCGGGGCCCGGCGCGTCGTAATCCCGCCACTGCTGCCATTCCAGAGAACCGTAACCCCAGACTGCGGCCGGAAACATGAAGGTCAGCCCGGCAAGCGCTTGCAACAGTGGGCGCACGCCCCTGATACTCGTCACTCCCATATCCGGCTCCCCTGGATGCCCATGCAGACGTCTTTCTCCAACCATAGCCTGCTCCCCCAACAGCTGCCCAGCATCGAGGAAGCACAGTGGCAGCACCTGGCGCCGGACTATGCGCGCATGGTCCTGCTGAGCGGACTCGCATTCTGGCTGCCGGCCGGGGCCGCCGGGCTGGCGCTCAGCGCCCTGGGTGTCATCCCCCTCAGCGCCATGCTGGTGGCGGCCGCGTGGCTGGTACTGCTGATACCCACCCTGCTCAGCTATCCCGCCGCCAGGGTCAAGCGCTATGCCATCCGCGAGCAGGATGTCCTCTTCCATGAAGGCCTGCTATGGAAAAACACGACCGTCATCCCGCGTAACCGCATCCAGCACATCCAGACCGAGAACGGCCCGCTGGAACGCTGGTTCGGGCTGGTCACTCTCAAGTGCTACGGCGCCGGTGGCCAGCAGGCGGACCTGGTGATTCCGGGACTGCAGGAGACCCTGGGGCAGCAGCTGCGCCAGTACCTGCTTAATCAGGCCGACGATACAGAGAACCCGGAGCACACCGGCGGGGACGATGACGTACAGCAGTGACTGGCACCGGGTCTCGCCCCTGGCCATCATCCATCACGGCCTGACCTTCCTGCGCCAGCTGGTGGGCAGCAATCCGGGCCCACTGCTGGGGCTGGTCGCGGGTACGGTGGCGTTCGCACGCGAATCCCCCCTGATGATCGCCACCACGGCCCTGACACTGGTCCTCCTCGGTGTGGCCATGGCGGTCATGGGCTGGCTCCGGTTCCTCTACCGTGTCCACGACGGCGCCCTCCAGGTGCAACAGGGTGTGTTCACCCGGCACAAGCTGACCCTGGCGTTCGAACGCATACAGAACGTGCGGCTCGAGCGCCCGGTCTACCTCAGGCCTTTCGGGCTCGCTCGGCTGACCATTGAATCCGCGGGCTCCGCCAGCGAAGAGGTGCACCTGCCCGGCATTCCCCTTGCTGAGGCGGAAGGCCTCCGGGATCGCGCCCTGCATGAAACGCCCTCCCGGCAGGCGCCGGAGGCAGAGGTCACCGGTGCCGACTCTCCCGCCAGCCAGGAGCTGCTCAGACGCCGCCCCTCGGACCTGATCATCTACGGCATCAGCAGCCCGGCCATCCTGTGGGGCGGCGCCATTGCAGCCTCGCTGCTGGGCGCACTGACCCGGAACATGGGGGATGCCCGGAACCAGCAGGCCGAGCAGGCCATGAACACGTTGCTTGAGGCCATGCCGGGCTGGCTTCCGGACTTCCTGGTGCTGCCGCTGGCCATACTGCTGTTGCTGTTACTGATGGCCCTCGCCTCGATGACCATGGCACTGCTGCGCTATCAGGGCTACCAGCTGTTCCGGGAGGGCGAACGCTACCGTGTCACCTCCGGGCTGGTGACACGGCGTGAGCAGGGCATCCGCCACCAGCGCATCCAGCATCTGCATATGGCTCAGAGCTTTGTGGCCCGCCTGTTCCGGCGCCACCACCTCAGCTGCCATCCCATTGGCCCCTCACTGCCGGACCAGCCGGATGGCGGCGGTGGCGCTCTCATGGCCCCCTCCCTCACTCCCGTTGAGCAGGCCCGCATCATCGAAGCACTGTACCCGGGCCTGGACTGGGAAAACCTCCGCTTCCAGCAGGTGAGTGCCCGTTTCATGCTGCCACGGTTCGCGTTCTGGGGGCTGCTGGCAGTAATCACTGCTGTCTGGGTGGCGGTGAGTGACGTACCGGCCTGGACTCTGGCCCTCTTCCTGCCGGTACCCCCACTGATCCTGCTCAACTGGCGCCGCCAGGGCTGGTGCCTGCAGGGTGAACGGCTGATCCTGCGCGGCGGTCTTATCGGCTGCCACTACACCCTGTTCGACGCCTATCGGGTACAGACGCTGAGACTGTTCCAGAACCCGCTCCAGCGCCACGCAGGCCTGGCCAACCTGGGCATCAGGCTGGGCTCCGGAGGGTTCCGGATCCCCTTCATCCCCTGGGGGACTGGAGCCCGTCTCATGGACCATCTTCTCTGGCAGGTGGAAACCAGCCGCGCGCCCTGGCTGTAACACCCCACCATGAGCTGTAAGTGCTAGAATTTATGGAAAAGCACCTGCAGATACCGGGTCGGCCAACTTGTTCCAGCTTCTCAACCGCCAGGGTCTCGAGCACAACGACCGGGATGCCGAGGACGACAGTACCACCATCAATCTGGAACGGGTCGGGCGTACGCGCATTGAGGACCTGGTCTCAAGCACCCGCGAGGTCCCCTGGACCCTGACCCTTGCGCAACTCCTGTGGACTGCGGGACCGGTAACCTTCCTCGCATTGCAGGGGGGGTCGCTGCTGGGTTACGGCGAGCCGGTTGAACTCCGTACCTACCTGTTCTTTGCCATCTACGTGTTCATCGCCGCCATCATCGGCGTGGTCGCCCGCATCATGGCAACCACCATCCGTGGCCGGAAACAGGAGACCGTACGGACCAACATCACCCGCACACTGGATATGATCCCCGACCTGATCTTCACCGCCAGGGATCTGCACCTGGGCACCCTGACCAAGCCCGAGCGACAGCGCGACGCCGCCTCGATTCTCCTGCGCAAACAGGATCTGGGGTCAAACACCATCTCCGTTGCGGTCTTTGACCTGACCAATGACAACACCCTTGCCACCATCGCGGAAGAAATCGAGGTCTTCCGGCGCGCCGGTATGTTCAGCCGCATCCGGGACCTCAACCTCCGGTATGAGGAACACATCGAAGCTGCACTGACGCAGCTCAAGGAATATTCGGGCGAGATCGCCGACCTGCTGCGCGAACGCCTCCAGGGTCACGCGCCCAACCAGGACGAGGGCGTGGCCCGTGGCGACCATTTCATCAGCCAGGTCTATGCCGCCGCGCATCAGGAGGACCTGTCCCTGATGACTCTGGAGGACGTCGAAGACATCCTGGGCCTGGCTTTCGAACTGCTCAGCGGACGTGAGATCACCCGCCTGACCCTCGACTACGAGGGCGACTGGCAGCTGGCCAGGGCTCTGGACGAGCTGGAACGCTGGCACAATGCCTATCGGCAGGTTAAGGCCTCGGCCGTGCTCTATCTGCGTGAGCTGGCCTATTTCCTGATTGAGACCCGTCTGACATCGCTGGACCACAGCATTCTGGAGGCCGATACCGATACCCTGTTGCAGGAAACCAGTAACGCGCTGACACGCCTGGTCGGGCGCCTGCGCTGGTCCGGCCGGGATGAACTCGAGACCAACCGCCGCGCCGTGCGCAATCTCCGCATGGCACTGCGCTATGCCAAGCTCACCCGTCAGGCAGTGGGGCGCCTGCAGGACCGCTACGTGCGTTACGTCCGTGCCCTTGAGCGCTGGACACTGCTGCGCGAACGCCTGTTCGAGAACGAAAGCCTGGCACTGCCGGGTGAGGGACTGCGCATCCGCGAAAGCACCATCGCCCTCAATGACGAACAGAAACTGGAGTTCGCCGGCCAGTTCGTACGCTACCTGGACGACCATGGCATTGAACCGGGCAACATGGGGGTGCTGAGGCATGACTCGCCCATGTCACTCCAGCATGCCAAGCACCTGGCCATAAGGGTACTTCTGATCCTGCGGCCGCTGCTCGACCTGGACAACCCCAGTGTCCAGCGCGCACTGGAAAGCAGCCGTGGCGCCTTTCTGGAAGGACTGGAAATGAGCTTCAGTGCGGATGCCAAGGCGGGACTTGGTGCGGCCGTGGTCAAGGAACTTTCGGACAACCTGGGGCCAGCGGCCGAGCTGATTGCCCTGCGCCTGACCAAGCTCTACCGCATGCCCCTGTCACAGAACGTGCGTAATTTTCTGGTGGAGCACTTTGACGCCAATCCCGAACGGCTGCAGTTCATCTCGGACTCGGCACGGGATGACGAACAGGACGAAGCCCCCCCGATTCCCCATGCCCCCGCCATGGTCCACAACTATGAGGAATGGCGGGCGCCGATCGAGGCGGCGGAAGGGCTTCTCGGGCAGCTTCTGAGACAGGTGGAAAGCGGCTGATCAGCCCGCCCTCAGGCCTGATCCTCAAGCAGCTCGAAGGTCATGCCCGAGGCGTTCTGAAGCCGTTCCAGCAGCTGGCCGTCCAGCGCCGTGGCTGGAGTCCAGAAGCCACCCCCGACCTGCTCCCGGTCAACATCCCGGGCAAGGCAGACACCGGCCTGCCCCAGCATTTTCGAGGTCGCGCCATAGCCGGGATCACGATCCCCTGTCACCTTGCCGCGCAGGGTCTCGCCATCCTCGGTTTCGCCAAAGAACCTCAGGTCGAAGAAGCCTTTCTCCCGGGCTTCACGCGAGGGCCCCTGACCGGGCTTTGGCACCGCGAAGCGCTCCAGCAGCCAGCGGGTCGGCGCAATGGAAGCCCCCAGCATGAAGCCCCCCATGAAACCGGTCATCCCCCAGCCGGTGGCGCGCCCCTTGAGGCCCCTGCCCACCAGCACGGCCTCGTCATAGTGGAAGTCACTGCCGTAGGCCTTGCCGGAAAGCGCATTGGAACGATGCACCACCCGGGTGTTGATCGCCGCCATCACGAAAGGCGCGGTCCAGGCCTGGAAATCCGGATCATACTCGGCTTTCTTCACGGTGTGCTGGCGCGCTGTGAAGCCATGGTTCGGCGGGCAGATGGAGTAGGGGTTGGCGAGCTCCCGGCGCAGTTCCGGATTGGAGGACGCCTCCTTCACCACATTCAGAAGACTGGCGACAGTACCGCCGGAAAGCTCTCCCTTGGCCGCCTTCACCCGCATACTCACCCGGGTCAGCGGCTTGCCGAAACGCGCCTGCGCCTGCTCCTGCATGAACCAGACCCCCATGTCCGAGGGAATGGAATCAAAGCCACAGCAATTGACGATGCGCGCTCCCGAGTTCCGGGCCGTGTCCTCATACTTCTGGATCATCTGGCGCAGCCACTGGACCTCGCCGGTCAGGTCACAGTAGTCGGTACCACTCTCGGCACAGATCCGGACCAGAGGCTCACCGTAGAGTGCATAGGGCCCGACGGTGGAGATGACCACACGCGTGCCGTCACACATGGACTGGAGTGCTGCCTCGTCCGAGGCATCCGCCACGATCACGGGCAGATCCACCGCCATGGAGCCCAGCTCCGAGCGCAGCGCTTCCAGCTTCTGCTCGGAACGTCCCGCGATCGCCCAGGTCAGATCCTCGCCCACACCAAAGGTATGCAGCAGGTATTCAGCCAGGATGCGCCCCACAAAACTGGTGGCACCGAAGACAACAACGTCGTATCCGTTCTGGTTCATCATGGTTTCCCTCTGCGGTTCCACTAAAGCCGTTGAATGGCAACTGCCGTGATGATACGCACGCAGAACGCTGGATGACAGCTGGGGGAGCCGCTATTCTGGATCCTTTTTCAGGGAACGGGAGATCCAGATGGAAAAATGCGCCCTGCGTATCATCACCCTGCTGCTGTCCATGCTGCTGGCAGGGTGTTCCAGCATGCAGCAATCCATCCACGATGCGGCCATCAACTACGAAACCAGCGCCGCCGGCCTTGAATCACAGGAGCTGACGTTCGAGTACGGCGAGCTCAGCATCCTGCGCACGCCGGAGCTGCGCGAAAACCGCCAGACCCTGATACTGGTTCACGGCTTCGGCGCCAACAAGGAAAACTGGCTGAAGCTGGCCCAACAGCTGGAGGGTGAGTACAACATTGTCTCCCCTGACCTCCCCGGCCATGGCGACAGCGTCCAGGATCCCGGACTTGCCTATGGTATTCCCCGCCAGGCGCAGCGACTGATGCAGCTTCTGGACCGCCTGGACATCGAGCATGCCCACCTGGCCGGCAACTCCATGGGAGGCGCCATCGTCGCCGTAGCCGCAGCGGAATACCCGGCTCGGGTTACCAGCCTTTCGCTTCTCAATAACGCAGGCATCCATGAACACCCGGCGGAACTGGACAGGCGCCTGGCCAGGGGAGAGAACCCGCTGGTTCTGAACGATCCGTCCGACTACGACGAACTGATGGCCTTCGCCATGAACGAGCCCCCTTTTATCCCCTGGCCGATAAGCTCCGTAATGGCCCGTGAAGCCTACCGCAACCGTGACATCAACCGGAAAATCTTCGAGGACATGGAGGCGGACCGGGAGATGGATTTCCGGGCCATTCTGGCGCGCATCCAGGCTCCAACACTGGTTCTCTGGGGCGCTGATGACCGCATCATTGATGCCGCCAACGCGCCCCTGGTGGCGGAAGCGATTCCGGACAGTCGCCTGGAGATCCTTGAGGGCATCGCGCATATGCCCATGATCGAGGCGCCCGGGAAAACCGCCGAACTGATGCGGGCGCTGATCAGCGGGACAGCCGATCGCATCGAGCATCAGGCCGGAATGAACTAGAACCGGGTACGCCCCCTTAACAGCACCTGCATCTGGTCGATGCTGTTGTCTCCATCCAGCGGGAATGCAAAGTCCAGGTGCAGCATCCGCTGCACCTCGATCCGGCTGGAGGCCAGTCGGAACCCGAATCCCACGTCCTTCAGGACACCATCGTCCGGGCCATTGTGACGCCCGTCATCAAACCATGCCCGCCCTACATCCGTGAACAACACACCGCCCATACGGAAGAGACTGAGCGGATGCCAATCCGGGAAATAACGCCGCTCCAGCGTCCAGAGCGCACGCCGGTTGCCCTGCTGGTACTCACTGGGGTAACCCCGCAGGCCATTGTCGCCACCGATCAGCAGCTGCTGGTCCGCGGTGAGGTTGCGTGCCGCCGTGAATGACAGATTGGTATACCAGCTGTTCCAGCGCACCGTTCCCCCATGGAAATAGTCCAGGCTGAACGTGCCCTGGAGGTTCTCGACACGGCTCTCATCCAGCCGATAGGTGCCACTCTGGCTGAGCGTATATCGGGCATAGCGGGTGTCGCTGGCCAGAAGGGCATCGCTGAACGACATATTCAGTACCACCCGATCCTCGGTGGCCCCCAGCCCGGGCGATGAATAGCCCAGCTCCGTGCGCCACACAAAACCATCGCGGACGTCCTCCACCCGCTGCAGCCGGGTCAGGTTCACCATCTCCCGGAAGCGATTCTGTCGGTAATCGAAACCAATCCACGGGTAACTCAGGGTCCGGTCCTCCGGCAGTATATCCAGGGCCGGTTCATCCGGAAGACGCTCAAATGCGAAAGCTTCATAGCGATACCCCCCGAGCAGCCGCAGCTGGCGGTCGCCGCGTTCCGCCAGCCGCCAGCCCCAGTCCACACTGGCGTACTCACGACTGCGGCGGTAATCGGCGATGGCCTCTGCCCCCACAAAGCGCGACTCCTCCCGCACGTCGTCCACGCCCTGGAGCCCCACACGCCATCCCGACTGCTCACTATAGAAGGGGCGTTCCAGGTAGGCGCTGCGCCCACGCCCGTCACTGCGCTGGTCATAGGAGAAGCCGCTCTGCCAGTGGGAACCGAGCACGTTGGGATCATCGAAATCGAGGCTGGTTTCGGTGCGATCCGGATCACTGGTGTAGGAAACGCCCAGGCTCTTGCCGGAGCCCAGGAAATTGGGATCGGAGAGGCCGGCATTCGTCGTGTTCTCGCCCCCGGAACGGGACGCACCGAAACTGGGCAGCAGCGTCCAGGTATCCCGGGCCAGGACGCTTACCTCCACCTTATCGCCACAGACACGGGTGACGCCCACCCAGGCGGCCGTCAGGTATTCGCGCTGACGCAGGATCCGTTCGGATTCAGCAAGCAGGCCCGGCTCATAACTGTCGCCCTGATCAAAGACCAGCTGAGCCCGCAGGGCCGACTTCCAGGTAGGGGTGTTGAGGGCATTCAAAGCCCGGTAAAGGGCATTGTCCTGCTCTGGCTCACTGGTATCGAAAATAGGGCGGCGAACGATGCGGATTCGGCCTACACGGCTCCCGTCCGGAATAACCAGGTCACTCTGCCGGGCCAGTTGATCACGCGGCTGATCAAGGTCAATGGCTTCGGGCTGGACACTGCTGGCTAGACAGTTGCCGTCGCCACCCGCCTGAGCCAGAGCCTGGACACTGACCAGGGCGGCGCCCAGACCGAAAAGGACGCGCTTCAGGAGGCGGATTCCAGCTTCACTCCGCCCCACCATGACGCCCCTGGCCATCACGAAAACGGGCAGCGCCACTTACCGTCTCACCTGAGGACAGGGTGCGCTGTCCATGCGTGAATTCATTGGCAATCGCCTCCGTCTCGCACATTCCCCACTGCTCCAGAGCGCTGAGCCGGTCTTCCCGGAGACAGATCCAGGGATGCCCTGCCAGTTGACGCGCGAGCTCCACGGCGCGCGCGATTGCCTGGCCCGTTGGCACCAGCCGGTTGACGAGCCCCATCCGCTGCCCCTCATCCGCCGCTACGTCCCTGCCGGTGAGGATCATGTCCATGGCATGACTCTGCCCAATCAATCGGGGAAGACGCACTGTGCCACCATCAATCAACGGCACCCCAAAGCGGCGACAGAAAACGCCAAATACCGCGGTTTCATCCGCTACCCGGAGATCACACCAAGCGGCCAGCTCCAGGCCACCGGCCACACAGTAGCCACTCACCGCAGCAATGACGGGCTTGGTCAAACGCATGCGAGTAGGGCCCATGGGGCCATCGCCTTCGGGAGACAGGCGGTTACGGCCGTCGCCGCTGGCCACCGCCTTCAGGTCGGCCCCGGCGCAGAAATGCTCTCCAGCACCGGAGAGGACGGCCACCCTGGCCTGTTCGTCTTTTTCGAAGGCACGGAATGCGTCAGCCAGCGCATCCGCAGTGGGGCCATCCACAGCGTTCCGGACATGAGGACGTTCAATGCGGATCAGGTGGAGGGCTCCGTCCTTCTCAACGGTCACGGTTCGGGTCATGGGACGGAACTCCGGATGCTGAATTCGGTACGCAGGGTGTACCGCCCAACTATAGCGTCCGTTCCCGCAGGCGTCAGTGGGGAAAGAAACCATTCAGGGCGTCAAGCACCTCGGAGAGCCGGTTCACGCCAGTCACCTGCATGCCTTCGGGCGGGCGTTTCGGCACATTGGCCGAAGGCACCAGCGCCTTGCCGAAGCCGTGCTTGGCCGCCTCCAGAATGCGTTCCTGGCCGCTGGGAACAGGCCGGATCTCACCGGAGAGGCCCACTTCGCCGAAGATGACCAGGTCCCTGGGCAGGGGCCGGTCCCGGAAAGAGGAAATGATAGCGGAGAGCAACGCCAGGTCCGCCGTGGTCTCGGCTACCTTGACGCCACCGACCACATTCACGAAGACATCCTGGTCGCCGCAGTGGAGGCCGCCATGACGATGCAGCACCGCCAGCAGCATGGCCAGCCGGTTCTGGTCCAGCCCCACCGCCACGCGGCGGGGGTAGCCCCCCTGGCTGTCGTCCACCAGGGCCTGGATCTCCACAAGGAGCGGGCGCGTGCCCTCCCAGACCACCATCACCACACTGCCGGGGGCCGCCTCCGAACCCCGGTTCAGGAAGATCGCGCTGGGGTTGCGCACCTCGCGCAGTCCCTGCTCCAGCATGGCGAAAACGCCCAGCTCATTCACGGCACCGAAGCGGTTCTTGATGCCCCGCAGGGTGCGGTAACGGCTGTCGCTGTCGCCCTCCAGCATCAGTGAAGCATCAATCATGTGCTCCAGGACCTTGGGGCCAGCCAGTCCACCGTCCTTGGTCACGTGCCCCACGAGGAAGAGCACCACGCCGCTCTGCTTGGCAAAACGGGTCAGCGTGGCCGCGCTCTCGCGCACCTGGGAAACGGAACCGGGCGCGGACTCCACGTCCGCCACGTGCATCACCTGGATGCTGTCGACCACCATGATCGTCGGCTTTTCTTCGCCGGCCACCTCCAGCATGCGCTCCACACCGGTTTCCGACAGCATGCGCACGCCGCTGGCACTCAGCTCCAGACGCTTGGCACGCAGTGCCACCTGCTGCAGGGACTCCTCGCCGGTGACGTAGAGAACAGACTGGGAGCGGGCCAGTTCGCACAGCACCTGGAGCAGGAGTGTGCTCTTGCCGGCCCCGGGATGACCGCCCAGAAGCACGGCGGAACCGGCTACAAGTCCGCCACCGAGCACGCGGTCGAACTCGGTGATACCGGTTGGAATGCGCGGCTCCTCGGTGAGATCGATGTCGTCAAGGGACTGGATCGCGGCGCGCTGGCCGGTATAGCCGGCAAATCGGCTCTCACGTGCCTCCCCGGCAGTATCGCCCCCGAGGCGGACTTCCGAGAGGGTGTTCCAGGCACCGCAGGCGCCACACTGGCCCTGCCACTTGCTGTATTCGGCGCCGCAGTCACCGCAGACGTAGGCGGTGCGGGCCTTGCTGCGCTTACTCATCCCTGCCGCCTCCGTGGCATTCAGCGGGCGCTGAACTCATGCACTGCGTCGACCATGACCTTTGCCTTGTCCGGGTCCACATCCAGGTGCACACCATGCCCCAGATTGAAGACATGACCGGAACCGGTGCCGTATTCACCCAGGATCCGCTCCACCTCGCTGCGGATCACATCATCGGGCGCGTACAGCGTGGAGGGATCCAGGTTGCCCTGCAGAGCGACCTGATCACCCACACGCTGCCGGGCTTCGCCGATGTGGGTCGTCCAGTCCAGCCCCAGGCAGTCCGCGCCACAGCCGGCCATGGTCTCGAGCCATTGACCGCCATTCTTGGTGAAGACAATCACGGGCACCTGACGGCCATCATTTTCACGGATCAGGCCATCAATAATGCGCTGCATGTAATCCAGCGAGAATGCCCGGTACGCCTGGGGGCTGAGCGCCCCGCCCCAGGTGTCAAAGATCTGCACCACCTGGGCGCCGGCCCGGATCTGGGCGTTGAGATAGTCGGTCACCGCATCCGCCAGCTTGCCCAGCAGCCCATGCAGGACCTCCGGGCTTTCCATCATCAGCCGCTTGATGCCCCGGAAATCCTTGCTGGAACCGCCTTCCACCATATAGGTGGCCAGCGTCCAGGGGCTGCCGGCAAAACCGATCAGCGGAACGCGGCCGTTGAGCTCGCGGCGGATCGTGGATACCGCGTTCATCACGTAACCCAGGTCGCGCTCCGCATTCAGCTCTGGCAGTGCCGCCACATCCTCGGCCGTCGTGACGGTCTTACGGAAGCGCGGGCCCTCGCCGGTGACGAAGTGCAGTCCCAGGTCCATGGCATCCGGAATGGTGAGGATGTCGGAGAAGAGGATGGCCGCGTCCAGATCGAAGCGCTCAAGCGGCTGGAGAGTGACCTCACAGGCCAGGCTGTCGTCCTGGCACAGGGCCATGAAACTGCCCGCCTGCTCGCGCACCCGGCGGTATTCAGGCAGGTAACGCCCGGCCTGGCGCATCATCCAGACCGGGGTGGCATCCACAGGCTCGCCGGCGATGGCGCGTAATAGCCTGTCGTTTTGGAGTGGGGTCATTAAATATCCAGATAGTCCATGATGCCGTCGGCGGCCTTGCGCCCCTCGGCCACGGCCGTAACGACCAGGTCCGAGCCGCGCACCATGTCGCCGCCGGCAAAGATTTTGGGGTTTGACGTCTGGTACGGGTACTGGCTTGTTTCCGGAGCCATAACCCGGCCACCATCGTCGGTTTCCACGTTCTGATCGTCAAACCAGTCCGAGGGGCTGGGCCGGAAGCCGAACGCCACCAGGACGGCGTCCGCGGGAATCACTTCCTCGCTGCCCGGCACCGCCTCGGGGCGGCGGCGACCGTTCTCATCCGGATCACCCAGCTGGGTCTGAACCACCTTCACACCTTCCACCCGGTCTTCGCCGATAATGGCGATGGGCTGGCGGTTGAACTTGAACTGCACCCCCTCTTCCTTCGCGTTGTAGACCTCCTTGCGCGACCCCGGCATGTTGGCCTCGTCACGCCGATAGGCACAGGTGACGCTGGCAGCCTGCTGGCGGATGGCGGTGCGGTTGCAGTCCATGGCGGTATCGCCACCCCCGAGCACGACCACGCGCTGGCCCTTCATGTTGATGAAGCGCCCGTCTTCGCTGTCGAAGCCGAGGCGGCGGTTCACGTTGGAGACCAGGTACGGCAGGGCTTCATAGACACCCGGCAATTCCTCGCCCGGGAAGCCGCCCTTCATATAGGTGTAGGTGCCCATGCCCATGAAGACAGCATCGTACTCTTTAAGCATGTCCTCAATGGCCACGTCCGTGCCCACATCCACTCCCAGGCGGAACTCGATACCCATGCCTTCGAACACTTCCCGGCGCGTGCGCATCACGTGCTTTTCCAGCTTGAACTCGGGAATGCCAAAGGTCAGTAGGCCCCCGATCTCAGGATAGCGGTCATAGACCACCGGTTTCACACCATTACGCGCCAGCACGTCCGCACAGGAGAGCCCGGCAGGGCCGGCCCCGATAACGGCCACCCGGTAGTCCGTCCACTCGACCTTTGACAGGTCCGGGCGCCAGCCCAGGGCGAAAGCGGTGTCCGTGATGTATTTCTCCACGGAGCCGATGGTCACGGCCCCAAAGCCATCATTGAGGGTGCAGGCCCCTTCGCAGAGCCGGTCCTGGGGGCAGACACGGCCACAGACCTCGGGCAGCGAGTTGGTCTGGTGGCACAGTTCGGCAGCCTTGAGGATATTGCCTTCGGACACCAGCTGCAGCCAGTTCGGGATGTAGTTGTGAACCGGGCACTTCCACTCGCAGTAAGGGTTCCCACAGTGCAGGCACCGGTGGGACTGTGAGGCCGCCTCCTGCTTACGGAACGGCTTGTAGATCTCGCCGAATTCCTCGCGGCGGGTGGTCACCGCTACCTTCTCCGGGTCGCAGCGCCCGACCTCAATGAACTGGAAGTTGTTGTTCAGTCGTTCAGCCATGAATCGTCCTCAACTCAGAATTCCTGAAAACCGGGTACGTGCCCGCCGTTACTCGGGCCGGGCACGGGTGCTTTCGAGCAGCCCCTTGAGACTGGCGGCCTTGGGCTTGACCAGCCAGAAGGCGCCAATGTACTCGTCCAGGTTTTCAAGGATATGCTGGCCCCAGGCACTTCCCGTGGCCTCGACGTGTTCGCGTATCACCCCACGCAGATGGTTCCGGTACGGCTCCATGTGCTCGCTGGAGATGCGGTGGATCTCCACCAGTTCATGGTTGTACTTGTCCACGAAGGTCCGGCTCTCATCGAGCACATAGGCGAAACCACCGGTCATGCCGGCGCCGAAGTTCTGGCCGGTCTCGCCCAGGACCGTGATCAGGCCACCGGTCATATACTCGCAGCAGTGATCCCCGGCGCCCTCGACCACCGCGTGGGTGCCGGAGTTGCGCACGCCGAAACGCTCCCCGGCCATGCCGGCCGCGAACAGCCAGCCACCGGTTGCACCATAGAGGCAGGTGTTACCAATGATGGCCGTCTTCTGGGTCTCGAAACGGCTGGTCGCCGGCTGCCGGATGCGGATGCTGCCTCCGGTCATCCCCTTGCCCACGTAGTCGTTGGCATCCCCTTCCAGGTTCAGATGCAGACCGCCCGGGTTCCAGACACCGAAGCTCTGACCGGCCGAACCGGTGAGATTGACGGTAATGGGCGCATCCGTCATGCCCTGACTGCCGTGCACAGCCGCGATCTCACCCGCCACGCGCGCGGCGATCGAACGATCACAGTTGGTGATGCGGTACTCGAAGGTGCCACCCCGCTTCTCCTGGATGGTCGGCAGCATGTCAGCCACCATGCGTTCCGCCATCTCACCCGGATCGAAGGGCGTGTTCTTCTCGACCATGCAGTGCTGGGGCTTGTCCGCCGGGATGTGGCTGTTGTCCAGGATCCGTGTGAGATCCAGATTGCGCTGGCGCGGGGTCTCCCCGGGCAGCAGCTCCAGCAGGTCCGTACGGCCCACCAGCTCCTCAAGGGTGCGCACACCGAGCAGAGCCATCCATTCCCGGGTTTCCTGGGCAATGAACCGGAACAGGTTCATGACCATGTCCACCGTGCCCTGGAAGTGCTCGGAGCGCAGGCGCTCATCCTGGGTCGCGACGCCGGTGGCACAGTTGTTGAGGTGGCAGATCCGGAGGTACTTGCAGCCAACTGCCACCATGGGCAGCGTACCGAAACCAAAGCTCTCCGCCCCCAGAATGGCGCCCTTGACCACGTCCAGGCCGGTCTTGAGGCCGCCGTCGGTCTGCAGGCGCACCTTGTCGCGCAGGTCGTTCGCCCGCAGGGCCTGCTGGGCTTCACTCAGCCCCAGTTCCCAGGGGGATCCGGCATAGTGGATGGAGGTCAGCGGGCTGGCCGCCGTGCCACCGTCATAGCCGGCTATGGTGATCAGGTCCGCGTAGGCCTTGGCCACACCCGCAGCCACTGTGCCCACGCCGGGCTCGGAGACGAGCTTCACCGAGACCAGTGCCTTCGGATTGACCTGCTTGAGATCGAAAATCAGCTGCGCCAGATCCTCGATGGAGTAGATGTCGTGGTGTGGCGGCGGCGAGATCAGCGTTACGCCGGGAACGGCGAAGCGCAGGCGTGCGATCAGCTCGTTCACCTTGCCGCCCGGCAGCTGCCCACCCTCGCCTGGCTTTGCGCCCTGGGCGACCTTGATCTGCATCACGTCCGCCTCGCGCAGGTACTCGGCAGTCACCCCGAAGCGCCCAGAGGCCACCTGCTTGATCTTGGAACGCTTCTCCGTGCCGTAGCGGGCCGGGTCTTCCCCGCCCTCACCCGAGTTGGAGCGCCCTCCCAGGCGGTTCATTGCCACGGCCAGGGCTTCATGCGCCTCGGGCGACAGCGCGCCCAGGGACATGGCGGCCGTGTCGAACCGGGTATAGAGATTGTCCGCCGGCTCCACTTCGTCCAGCGACACCGGCTGGATGTCCTTGCGGAACACCATCAGGTCACGCAACGTCGCGACCGGCCGGTTATTCACCAGCCCGGCATACTCCTGATAACGCCCGTAATCGCCGGTGGTGACCGCTTCCTGAATGGTACGGATCACGTCCGGATTGTAGGCATGGTACTCCTGGCCATGCATGTACTTGAGGAAACCGCCCGGCGGGATCGGCTTGCGCGACTTCCAGGCCAGATCGGAAAGCACCTCCTGATCCTGCTGGAAGTCGTAGAAGGTGGCCCCCTGAATGCGGCTGGTCACGCCGTTAAAGCACAGGTTCACCACCTCACCAGAAAGCCCCACGGCCTCGAACAGCTGCGCGCCCCGGTAGGACACAATGGTGGAGATCCCCATCTTGGAGAGGATCTTCATCAGACCCTTGTTGATGCCGCGCCGGTAATTGTTCTTGGCATCGATGGGGTCCATCATCAGCTCGCCGCTGGTGACCAGGTCGTTGAGCACCTGGTACGCCAGATACGGGTAGACGGCGGTCGCGCCAAAACCGAACAGCACGGCAAAGTGGTGGGAGTCACGGGCCCAGCCGGTCTCGATGATCAGGTTGGCATCACTGCGCAGGCCCTGGGCCACCAGGTGATGGTGTACAGCACCCGTAGCCATCATGGCGTTGATCGGCAGCTCGCCCTTCTGGAGCCCCTTGTCGCTGAGAATCAGCAGCACCTTACCGTTGCGCACGGCCTCGGCGGCCTCCTCGCGCACGGCTTCCAGGGCCTTCTTCAGCCCCAGCTCCGGACGATAGCTCAGCCGTATACGCTGGACCTCAAAACCGGGCCGGTCATTCTCTTCGAGCCGGGCGAACTTGGCGGGCGACAGAACCGGCGTGGAGAGGATGATCCGGTTGGCATGCTCCGGCGTCTCCTCGAACACGTTGCGTTCAGCGCCGATGCAGGTCTCCAGGGACATGACGATGGACTCACGCAGCGGGTCGATCGCCGGGTTGGTCACCTGGGCGAACTGCTGGCGGAAGTAGTCCGCCACATGGCGGACCCGGCTGGAGAGCACCGCCATGGGCGTATCATCCCCCATGGAACCCACCGCCTCCTGGCCACTTTCACCCAGCGGACGCAGGACCTGGTCACGCTCCTCAAAGGAGACCATGAACATCTTCTGGTAGACCTTGAGATCATCCTCTTCCATGAGCTCAAAGGACTGACCACTCTCGTGCAGCAGAGTCGACTCCACCCTGAGGGCGTTCTCGCGCAGCCACTGCTTGTAGGGACGTGCATTCCTGAGGCGCTCGTTGACATCCTCGGTCCTCAGCAGCTCACCGGCCTGGGTATCGATGGCAAGCAGCTGCCCGGGCCCGATCCGGCCCTTGGCGACCACCGAAGCGGGGTCATAGTCCCAGACACCGATTTCCGAGGCCACGGTGATCAGACCATCGTCGGTCTCCACCCAGCGCGAGGGACGCAGGCCGTTACGGTCGAGCATGCAGACGGCGTAGCGGCCATCCGCCATGACCATCCCCGCCGGACCGTCCCAGGGCTCCATGTGCATGGAGTTGTATTCGTAGAAGGCGCGCAGGCCGGCGTCCATGCTGTCCACGTTCTGCCAGGCCGGCGGCACCATCATGCGCAGCGCCCGGAAGATGTCCATGCCTCCGGCCAGCAGCAATTCCAGCATGTTGTCCATCGCGGAGGAGTCCGACCCGGTACGGTTAACCAGCGGCTGCAGCTCTTCCAGATCCGGCAGATTGGGACTGCTGAACTTAGAGCCCCGTGCAACCGCCCAGTTGCGGTTGCCTTCGATGGTATTGATCTCCCCATTGTGGGCCAGCAGGCGGAATGGCTGGGCCAGGGGCCACCGGGGCGCGGTATTGGTGGAGAAGCGCTGGTGGAAAACACACACAGCAGTGGCCATGTCCGGATCGCCCAGATCCGGGTAGAAGGTCGGCAGATCCACCGGCATCATCAGGCCCTTGTAGGACAGCGTGCGGTTGGAGAGACTGCAGACGTAGAATTCCGGGTCATCCTCAAGGTCAATCTCGGCACGGCGGCGACCGACGAAAAGCGCCACACCCAGCCGATCCGGGTCCACGGACCCTGAAGTCACAAAGACCTGCTCAATACCAGGCAGCGCATCCAGTGCCATCTGCCCCAGGCATTCCGTGTTGGTCGGCACGGTACGCCAGCCGACGACATTCAGTCCTTCGCCCGCCAGCCGCTCCTCAACCACGGAGCGTGCCCGGGCGGCACGCTCCGGGTCACGGCTCAGAAAGATCTGACCCACACCATAGTCAGCCCCCAGGTCTGCCCCGAGATCCTGCTTCGCGACCTTGCGCAGGAAGGCGTCCGGAAGGTTCAGCAGCAGACCGCATCCATCCCCTGTCTTCCCGTCGGCGGCGATACCGCCACGGTGGGTCATGCAGGTCAGCGCGTCTATGGCCGTATTCAGGAGCCTGTGGCTGGCCTCACCCTGCTTGTGGGCGATCAGGCCAAACCCGCAGTTATCCCTGTATTCACCGGGCTGGTACAAACCTGTCATCATAGCAGTCTCTCTTGGAGATTTTCTTCTAATACAAAGGCTTAAACAATACCTCAAGGCATCTTTAAGCCCTCGGTTTTCACAAAAGGGCTGCGTAGTCTACACGCGCGCGAAAATCCGCTCAAATCATTGAGTCTGGAAAAAGATAGCAAGGCAGGTTTTTATAGCTTTTAAGCCTATAGATCCTCGTAAGCCCGTGGCCAGGGACCCATGGCCCGAACCCGCTCCGGCAGGGAATCAATGGCCTCGCGGGCTGCCCCCCGATCCGGATAGGTGCCATGCACCACAATGAACCATGGCTCACCCTGATGCCGCGTCCGGGTATAGACCGCATCGCCCACATCGTACTCTTCCATGAATTCTAGGGCAGTGGATTCGTTGAAACTACCCAGAAGTTGAAGGGTAAACGCACCCCTGGCCTGTTCCCGATACCACTGTGCCTCGCGGAAGCGGTCAGGGTTGCGGGGGCTGAACCCCTCCTTTCCGCCCTGCCCGTCTGTGTCAGCCACAGCTTCCGCATCGGCCGAATCCGTATCCGGCTCCGGCCCAGGTTCGGTTTCCGGGCTGGTTTCCCGAACCGGGACCATGATGGGTGCCACATCCAGAAGCGGCTCACGCCTGATACGGCCTTCACTGACCCCTTTCGGCTGCCCAGCCTGCTCCGTTTCCGCAATAACCTCGCGGGCGCGTTTGACTTCATCAAACGCCGCTTCCGTGGCCATTTCCTTCTCTGTCACGGGTTCCGGATTCCCTCCGCCACCGTACTGGAGCGACACCAGGATAACGCTGACCCCGAGCGCCAGAAGCGCAACACCGGCCCAGAGGCGCCACGGAAACCGGCGCGGCCCAGCGACCGGCGACCGGCTCGAGGCAGCATGACGGGGGTTGGGCTCCGGAGCCCCCCGGCCACTGAGAATCCCTGGCGCCACCGTCCGTATGGCGCGGAGGTTACCGCCGCTCTGCTGCTGAACCCGGCGAACGACGCTGTCGGTTAGCAGCGGCGTGGCATCCTCTCCCACGTGATCGAAGCTGGCGTGAATGAAGTGGCGGACGTCCTCTTCCTGCAGAGGCGGCAGAACCGCTTCATGAACAATGGCACTACGGGCCGGATCAGTCAGAGGGAAACGGCGGGTCAGACCCTCCGTTCCCGCAAGCACAGGGACAGCTGCCCGCCCTGTGTCACTGGCGGCGAAACCATCGACCAGTGCCTCAAGGACGTCGTCTCCCAGAGCATCCGCATCGTCCAGCACCAGGACCCAGCGCCGATCCCGCTCAGCCTGCCCGACACTCCACTGAAAGAAGGCCCTGGCCGCTTCTGTCGGCGCCATACCCACCAGTGCCTGACCGCTGAGGCGCGAGAGCATGCCGGGCAGCGATGAGGCATCCGAGAGGCCTTCCGCCCGCAGCCGCTGGACGGAAAGGAGGTGGGAGGCATTACGGGCGAGCTCGGCCAGAAGACGGCTCTTGCCGGCACCCGGCTCACCGGTGACAGCAAGCACCATATCTCCGAACGCAACCAGATGCCCCAGGGTATCCAGCTGGTGCTGGCGCTGTGCCCCGGTGAAGAAGAAGCCCGGGCTTTCGGCGAAGGGGTCCGCCGTGCCCTGACCCACCTGCTCACTCATCGTTCAGTCCAGTGGATGACAGAAGTGATTGAGGGTGGCCTCGAAGGCCTCGGGGTCGAAGTCCTCGGTCACGAAGGCATCACCAAGCGCCCGGAGCAGGACCAGCCTTACCCGGCCACTGACGTTTTTCTTGTCCACCTGCATCAGGGCCCGGAAGTGCACCGGCGACATTCCCTCCGGCGGGTTCACGGGCAGCCGCGCACGGATCAGCAGCTGACGCACGCGCACCGAATCGTTGTAGTTCAGGTAGCCCAGACGCTCGGAAAGATCCGTGGCCATCATCATGCCAGCGGCTACCGCCTCACCATGAAGCCAGTCGCTGTAGCCGGTGTGTGTCTCGATGGCATGACCGAAGGTATGCCCGAGATTGAGCAATGCCCGCACACCGGCTTCACGCTCGTCCTCGGCCACAATGGCGGCCTTGCATTCACAGGAGCGGCGGATGGCTTCCTTGAGTGGCTCCGGCTGCATGGCCATCAGGTGATCCATGTGCTCCTCAAGCCAGGAAAGGAAGTGTTCATCCCGGATGAGGCCGTACTTGATGACCTCGGCCATGCCCGCAGCCATCTCCGTGGGCGGCAAAGAGCCCAGCGTCAGCGGATCGGCCACCACAATGCGTGGCTGATGGAAGGCCCCGATCATATTCTTGCCCTGGGGATGGTTGATGCCGGTCTTGCCACCAACGGAAGCATCCACCTGGGCGAGCAGCGTGGTCGGGATCTGGATGAAGTCCACACCCCGTTGCCAGGTGGCGGCGGCAAAGCCGGTGATATCGCCGATCACCCCACCGCCAAGCGCCACAAGGGTGGTCCGGCGCGTGTGCTGTTTGTCGATCAGCACATCAAAGATGCGGTTAAGCGTCTCCCAGGTCTTGTAGCGCTCGCCATCCGGCAGGATCACCTCATCCACCCGACACCCCGGGAAGCTGGCACGGGCCTGTTCCAGATAGAGCGGCGCGACCGTCTCATTCGAGACGATCAGCACCTGCTCCCCCGTCACCCATGGACTGAGATCAATGCGTCCAAGGCTGCCTTCCTCGATCACAATGGGGTAGCGGCGCTCTCCCAGTTCAACGTTCAGATGATCCTGCTTCGGTTGCATGCGCATGTCCTTCCGATTCATCGAGAACCCGCGAGAGGTGGCGTACCAGGTGACGGGGACCGCGCTGGCTGCTTTCGACGGTCAGGTCCGCAATCTCCTGGTAGAGCGGATCCCGTTCCTCGAACAGCCGTTCCAGCACCGCCCGCGGGTCAGGGTTCTGCAGCAGTGGCCGGTTGCGGTCCATACGCGTCCGCTCGTACTGGAGATCCGGCGTGACACGCAGATAGATCACATAACCATCCGTCATCCGCTGCCGGTTCTCCGGCCGCAGCACGGCACCGCCGCCTGTTGCCAGCACAATACCAGATTCATTGAGAAGCTCATCAATCACCCGGCTTTCCCGGTCTCGGAATCCGGATTCCCCTTCCATGTCGAAGATCCAGGGGATGTCCGCACCGGTACGCGCCTCCAGTTCCCGGTCGGTATCAAGGAAACGGTAGCCGAGTGCGCGGGCGAGCTGACGGCCGACGGTGCTCTTGCCCGCCCCCATGGGTCCAACGAGGATGATTCTTTCCGGCAGCGCCATAGCAGAGGATCCGAGCACCCGCTCTCCAGTTCAGTGCCTGAGACTACCACAAAAGAAAAGCCACCCGCAGGTGGCTTTTCCATGACCCGGTGGTGTTCCGGCGGTCAGTCGAGCACATTGCTTTCCATGATCCGCGGTGTCACAAAGATCAACAGCTCAGTTCGGGTATCCACCTCGCTGGTCTGCCGGAACAATGCACCCAGGTAAGGGATATCTCCAAGAAATGGTGTTTTCACAACATTCTTCGAAACCTCGGACTCATAGATTCCCCCAAGCACTACGGTCTCACCATCTCCCACCAGAACCTGTGTCTGGACGGATCTGGTGTTGATGCTTGGAACCCCTGCGGTAACCTGCCCACGGGAGTCCTGATTCACCTCCAGATCCATAATGATGTTGTCATCCGGTGTGATCTGAGGCGTCACATTGAGTCCCAGTGCGGCTTCCTTGAAGGAGACGTTCGTCGCGCCAGAGGATGTCGCCTCCTGATAGGGAATCTCCTCACCGGATTTGATGCTCGCTTCCTGCCGATCCGCAGTTACCACCTTGGGCTGGGATACAATCTCGAGCTGACCGTCAGACTCCAGGGCAGACAGTTCCAGATCCAGCAGAAAATCACTGCTGGTAAAGCCTATCGCCGCCGAACTGGCGCCAGTACCGCTCACACCAAGATCGACGTTCATGTCAGCCGGGAACCCCCCCAGGTTACTCGAGTTCGCACCGGTCAGTGACTCACTGCTTCCGCCGAGACTGAAATTGCCCTCGTTGCCACTCACGCCCCAGGCGATCCCCATGTCACTGGAGACATCAACATCGGCTTGAACAATCCGTGCCTCAATCAGCACCTGACGCACCGGGCGATCCCAGGTCTCAACCAGATCGCGGATCTCTTTCAGCGTGGGCGCTGTCTCACGCACACTGATGGTGTTGGTCCGGTCATCGGAGGAGATGAACCCGCGATCCGAGATCAGTTCGTCGTCCTCGCGCAGCAGGGAGACGATGTCGCCAGCCTTGGCGTAGTTCACCTGGATGGTCTCAAGGCGCACAGGCCGGAGCTCCTCCATCTGGCGCTCGGTTTCCAGCTCCTGGCGCTCATACTCCGCGATCTCCTGGGCTGGGGCGACCAGCAGGACGTTCCCCATCCGACGCTTATCGAGCCCTTTCGTCTGGAGAATGATATCCAGCGCCTGGTCCCACGGCACGTTCTCAAGCCGCAGCGTGATCGAGCCCGTAACCGTGTCCGACGCCACCAGGTTGAGGCCGGTGAAGTCGGCGATCAGCTGCAGCACGGAGCGGACCTCGATGTCCTGGAAGTTCAGCGAGAGCTTCTCGCCATCGTAGGGGAAGCGCTCTTCCTGGCGCTGCTCCGCCTCCTGCTCGGTCAACTTCTCCACGCTGAGAGTGAAGCGGTCATCCGTCTGGTAGGCCGCATAGTCATAGGTGCCGGAAGCGGTCACCTCCACCAGCGTGCGCCCATCCTCGGTGAAGGTATCAATACGCTCCACGGGCGTTCCGAAATCGGTCACATCGAGACGGCGGCGCAGACGCTCCGGCAGAGCCACCTGCCCGAGATCAAGCCGGATCTTGCCCGCCTGCTCATCCATGTCCACGGAGACCCTCGAACTGGACAGATCCAGTACCACCTCGCCCTTGTCGTCCGAGGTGCGATTGAAGTCCACGCCTTCCAGCGAGGCATCCGATGCTGGCGCCATGGGGGCCCCAGCCACCGCCTGGGTGCCGCTGCCCGAGACCTCACTGTCGCCAGCGTCGTCACCGTCTGAATCATTGGATGTCCCGGCCCTCCGGTTTGCATCCGCACCCACAGTCACAACCATACGGCTGCCATCACGCTGCACCTCATGGGGCACCAGGCGTGTGAGGTTGAGTACCAGCCGGGTACGATCTTCCGCCTCAACAACCGTCATGCTCTGTGCATTGCCATCACCAAGATCGTGATAGCGCTGCTCGAGGTCGCTGCTGACACCATCAAGATCCAGCGTGATACGTGCCGGATCCTGGATGGTGTAGCCAGAGGCTTCCGGCGGTTCCCCATCAAAGCCCAGGACGATCTCGGTTCGATCGCCTGACAGCGAGGAAAAGTCCACATTCTCCAGTGTCAGGGCCCCGGCTCCCGCGGACGTGAGCGCCAGTGCACCAATCACCAGCAGTTTCTCGATTTGTTTCAGCATTGCGTGCCTCAGGCGGTTTTTCTGATTCCGTGTTGTGATCTGCATGACAGCACCCCGGCTCACTCTTGTTCCAGCGACAGGGTCCGGGGCCGCTTGACCCAACCGCCGCTGCCGTCACCGACAATTTCCCGCAGCTGGATGCGCGTTTCGGTTACCCGCTGCACGCGTCCATGGTTCTGCCCCATATAGTCACCCACTGTGACCCTGTGTATGCCCCCTTCGGGATCCTGGACCAGGGCGTAGAGCCGCCCTTCCTCGGACCGCTGCAGGGAGCCCACCATTGCCAGATCACTCATTTCGAAGCGCTCCAGCGGCTCAGTCGGCCGATTCTCATTCGGCTTGATCTCGGATTCCGGCTCATCCTCTTCATCCTCCTGATCCGACAGCACCACTTCAGCCGGCGGCTCAAAAGGTGAGCGGCGATCGGAGGCTGCATAGGTGAACGCCTCGTAAGCCTTGAACTCCGGCAGGGGCTCTACTTTCCCCTGGGGTTCGTTACGGGCTTTTTTCATGAATTCGTCCAGGTCCTGATAGCCCTGATCCCGCGAGCAGGCCACGAGCACCAGACTCAGGCCCGCGATCACCAGGTATCGGGCGACTGCGGTTACTCTCATTGTTCGCCTCCTGCCCGGTACCGGTACGTCTTGGCCACCATCTGCATGCGCAGCTCGTCATTGCCGTCAGAGCGGCTGATCGAGAAGTCATGCAGGGTCACGATCCGCGGAAGTCCGGCGACGCTGCTCACGAATGTTGCCAGTTCGTGATAGGTACCCCGCACCCGGATGTTGATCGGCAGCTCCACATAGAAGTCCTGCTCAACCTCGTCCTGAAGGGCGAACTCCTGCAGATCCAGGCCACTGCCCAGTGCGGTGTTCGTGATGTCCTCCAGAAGCCCGGGCACTTCGGTATCGCTGGGAAGCTGACGCACCAGGGCGCCGAAGGTCTCCTCCATTTCCACCATCTGTTGGCGGTAGCGATCCAGGTTCGCCACGCGATAGGCCTTGCGCTCGTATTCCTGGCGCAGCTCCTGCTCCTGCTCTGCGGCGCGCTCCACCTCGGTGTACAGGTCCTTTACGAAGAACCAGTAGCCGCCGCCGAGAACGAGACCGAATACCAGGAGCAGGAACACAACCTTGACCGGCATCGGCCAGATGCCGGCATTGTTGAAGTCCAGCTCGCTGACATCAAAATTCTTTATGTTGTCGAACGTATCCTGCCAGTTCACTGTTCCTGCTCCGATTCCGCTTCGTCTTCATCCGGCACCACCTGCTGAACGCTCAGGTTGAACCGGCTGTAACCGGACCGCTGGTCATCCGCGGCGGAGACATTCGTCAGGTTGGGCTCGGCAAACCAGTCCGAACGCTCGAAGTTGCGCATCAGGCTCGATATCCGGCTGTTGGACTCGGCCATCCCGACGATGGAGACCTGATCGCCACTTTTCTCCAGCTGAGTGTAGAACAGACCGTCAGGAAGCGTCTGAACCATCTCATCGAAGGCACGCACGATCACAGGGCGCTGCCCCTGGAGATCCTGGATCACCTGCATACGCGACAGCAGCTCCTCGCGGCGTTCCTTGAGGTCCTCGATCTCGGCGATCTGCTCCTCAAGGTCCTTCATGGCATTCTCAATGTAGCTGTTACGGGATTCCTGATGATCGATCAGGCCCTGCACATGGCTCTGCCACAGGAATACCAGGCCAGCGCCGACAATCAGGGCACCGGCGAGCATGACCAGGAACTGGCGTTGTTTCTCGGCGCGGAGTTCTTCACGCCAGGGTCTGAGGTTGATACGGGCCATCAGTCAAAACTCCTCATCGCCAGGCCGCAGGCGATCATCAAGGAGGGGGCATCATTACTCAACCCCGCGGCATGCACCTTGGATCCCACCGCCATGTCGGCGAAGGGATTTGCCACCAGCGTAGCGGTTCCGGTCTTTTCTTCCACCTGCTCGGACAGCCCCGCTATGGATGCGGTGCCGCCCGCGAGCAGAACATAGTCAACGGTATTGTACTGGCTCGACCCGAAGAAGAACTGCAGGGCCCGGGCCACCTGCTGGACCACCGCTTCCTTGAAGGGTTCGAGCACTTCACTCTCGTAATCGTCCGGAAGCCCCCCCTGTTTCTTGGCCAGACCGGCCTCTTCCTGGCTGAGCCCGTAACGCCGCTGGATCTCCTCGGTCAGCTGCTTACCGCCAAAGAGCTGTTCCCGGGTGTAGATGGTCTCGCCATCCACCAGCACGCTCAGCGTCATCATCGTGGCACCGATGTCCACCAGCGCCACCACCTGCTCCTCGGCGTCACGCTCGAGCTGGGACTCGAGCATGCCGAAGGCGCGCTCGAGCGCATAGGCCTCAACGTCCACGACCTTCGTGCTCAGGCCACCGATCTGAAGGGCCTCCTCGCGCACATCGACGTTCTCCTTACGGCAGGCGGCCAGAAGCACATCGACCTGGTCCGGATTGACCTCGGACGGCCCCTGGACCTCGAAATCAATGGCCACCTCGTCCAGTGGATAGGGGATGTACTGATCCGCCTCGTTGGCGATCTCGTCCTCCATCTCGAAGTCGTTGAGTCCCGCCGGCATCTGGATGGTCTTGGTGATCACCGCGGATCCGGAAACGGCCACGGCCGCGTGCTTCAGGCCGGTGCGCGCTCTGCCCACCACCTTGCGGACCACATCGCCCACCGCTTCCACATCGTTGATGCTCTTCTCGACCACCGAATTCGGTGGCAGGGGCTCAACCGCGTAGCTCTCAACGCGGTATCGATCACCCTGTTTTGACAGTTCCAGCAGCTTGACGGAGCTTGAGCTGATATCGACCCCGAGCATGCTGTTCGCTTTCTTTCCAAGCAGTCCGAACACGTGCTCACCCCAGTATTCTGTATGGATCGCAACGGTTGCCTGTTTCAGGGATTCTGCTTTCGGGATATCCTTGCAGACCCCTTACGGCTTCCGGTGCCTCCTGAAGCAATTTATGAAATGATAGACGCATAGTCCAAAATTGTCAGAGAAAATGTCCCGCACACTCCGTTACATCCGTATCCTCAGTTGGCTTTTTCTTGCCGGTGGCGCCGGTGCCGCCATGGTACTGGCCGCCTTCTACCTGTACCTCCAGCCTGGCCTGCCGTCCGTGGACCAGCTGCGGGACGTGAACTTTCAGACGCCTCTGAAAGTGTATACACGTGACAGCAAACTGATAGCCGAATTCGGCGAAATGAGAAGAACGCCACGGGATCTGGAAGCTGTACCTGGGCACCAGATCCAGGCATTCCTGGCCGCCGAGGACAGCCGCTTCCACGAGCACCATGGTGTTGATCTGCGGGGACTTATCCGCGCCACCTGGGAGCTTGCCATAACCGGCTCCATCCAGTCCGGGGGCAGCACCATCACCATGCAGGTTGCAAAAAATTTCTTTCTGTCACGAGATCAAACGTTTCTCCGCAAGTTCAACGAGATCCTTCTGGCCCTGCAGATCGAACGCGAGCTTTCCAAGGACGAGATTCTTGAGCTCTACGTTAACAAGATCTACCTCGGCAACCGCTCCTACGGCATTGAGGCCGCAGCACAGGTCTACTATGGCAAACCCATCACCGACCTCAACCTCGCCCAGATGGCCATGATTGCAGGGCTGCCCAAGGCGCCGTCCACCGCGAACCCGCTGGCCGACCCGGAGCGGGCCCTTGAGCGGCGGGACTGGATCCTCTCGCGCATGGCCTCACTGGGCTACATCAGTGACGATGAATACCGCAAGGCAACCAGCAAAGGTGTCAGCGCACGCTACCATGGCCCTGAACTCGCACTGAACGCGCCCTATGTGGCCGAAATGGCCCGTCGGGAAGCCCTGCGCCAGTTTGGCCAACAGATCTACAGTGAAGGCTATGAGATCCACACCAGCGTGCACAGCGCAAGGCAGCAGGCCGCCACGCGCGCACTCCGCCAGGGCCTGGAAGCCTATGATCGCCGACACGGCTATCGCGGCCCGGTCGACCAGTGGGCGCCGGAAATGCTCAATGACCGTGACGCACTGAGCAAGCGCCTGGAGGACCTGCCCCGGGTAAACGATCTCGTCCCCGCCGCCATCGTGGGGTTGAACGACAACGCCGCCACTGCCGTGACAGCCCTGCATGACAGCGTCACCATCCCGATGCGCCACATGCGCTGGGCCCGGGAGTACATCAATGAGAACCGCACCGGGCCGGAACCGGAGTCACCCCAGGATGTGGTATCCGTTGGGGATGTCGTCTATGTGCGGATTCCCGTTCAGGATGTCCTGCGCCCCGAGAGTGAGCAGGATACGCTGACAGCCGAACTGATGCAGATTCCCGAAATCCAGGGCGCCATTGTCTCCATGTCACCTGATGACGGTCGTATTGAGGCGCTGAGCGGCGGCTACAGCTTCAGCATGAGCTCCTACAACCGGGCCACACAGGCCTACCGGCAGCCCGGCTCCGCCTTCAAGCCCCTGATCTTCCTTGCGGCCCTGGAGCACGGCGCGACAGCCGCCACCACCATCAACGACGCCCCCATCGTCTTTGATGACGAGGACCTGGAGACCGCCTGGCGCCCGCAGAACGCCGGCGGCCAGTTCCGGGGCCCGACTACCCTGCGCCAGGCGCTGTACCAGAGCCGCAACCTGGTCGCCATCCGACTGCTGCGCCAGACCGGTATCCAGCGCACACTGAACTACATCGACAGCCTGGGACTGGACACCAGCCGGCTCCCGAGTGACCTGTCGCTGGCCCTGGGAAGCGGGGCCATGACCCCCATGGAGATGACGCGCGCCTATGCCATGATCGCCAACGGCGGTTACGAGGTAACACCCTGGGTTGTTGAGCGCATCGTGGGTCCAGAGGGCAAAGTGCTCCGCGAAGCGCCGGAAACGCACCAGTGTAACGACTGCAGCAAGGACCCGGAGGTTCTGGATGCGACGCTCCCCGATCTCGACAGGAATAGCGGGAGCAACAGGGATACGGATCCGGTCCGCCCCGTCCACACCATGGAGCGGGTCGCCGATGAAGAGGCGATCTACATCCTCCAGTCCATGATGCGTGATGTGATCGAGAGAGGCACCGGGCGTGCTGCGCGCTCGCTCGGGCGAGAGGATCTGGCGGGCAAAACGGGGACAACCAACAACCAGCTCGACACCTGGTTTATGGGCTTCAACACGGGCATAGCAACCGGCACCTGGGTGGGCTTTGATCAGCCCCGCTCCCTGGGCCGGCGCGAGTTCGGCAGCGTGACAGCGCTGCCCATATGGAAAGACTATATGGAGGTCGCACTCCAGGGGATGCCCGAGAAGCTCATGGAACGCCCTGCCGGCATCGTCTCACGCCGCATTGACCCTGATACCGGCGAGAGCGCCAGCACGGACAACCCCGATGCCAGGTTCGAGATCTTCCGATCGCGCTATGCCCCGGAGCCGGTATCCCCCGGTGATTCGGGAAGCCGTGATGAGAACGGACGCGGGGAGAACGGAGAATCCACACCGGCACAGCAGCTGTTCTGAGGCAGCGGCGACAACTAACCACAAAAAAGCCCCGGCCATGACTGACCGGGGCTTTTTCATCCTTACCCTGAACAGGCGTCAGGGTTCAGATGATGTCTTCCATGGACTTGAGCGGGTAATGATCCGGATACTTCTTGCCGGCCACGCCGCTGTCCACCGCAGCCTTAGCCACTGCTGCCGGAACAAACTCCAGCAGACGCGGATCCATGGGCTTGGGAATGATGTACTCCCTGCCGAACTGGAATCCGCCCACACCATAAGCCTGGGCGATACTGGACGGAACGGATTCCTTGGCCAGCTCGCGGATGGCGTGGACTGCCGCGACCTTCATCTCCTCATTGATCTCACTGGCACGAACGTCCAGTGCGCCACGGAAGATGAATGGGAAACCCAGAACGTTGTTCACCTGGTTCGGGTAATCGGAACGACCTGTCGCCATGATGATGTCATCACGGGTCTCCAGCGCCAGCTCCGGCTTGATCTCCGGATCCGGGTTGGAACAGGCGAACACGATCGGGTTCGGCGCCATGGACTTGAGCATCTCAGGCGTCAGCAGGTCCGGTCCCGAGAGACCAACGAATACGTCGGCCCCTTCCAGGGCGTCCGCCGGTGTACGGCGATCAGTCTCAACCGCAAACATGGCTTTGTACTGATTGAGATCCTCACGGCCGGAGTGCACCACACCCTTGCTGTCGAGCAGCATGATGTTCTCGGGGCGGGCCCCACAGCTGATCAGGATCTTCATGCAGGCAACGGCCGCCGCGCCGGCGCCCATGCAGACAATGCGCGCCTCTTCCAGCGTCTTGCCCTGGAGCTCCAGCGCATTGAGCATGCCGGCGGCGGTCACAATGGCCGTACCGTGCTGGTCGTCGTGGAAGATCGGCACGTTACACTGGTCAATCAGCGCGCGCTCAATTTCGAAGCATTCCGGCGCCTTGATGTCCTCAAGGTTGATACCACCGAAAGTATCCGCAATACGCGCCACCGTTTCGATGAACGCCTGCGGGCTTTCGGAGTTCACCTCGATGTCGAACACATCAATGCCGGCGAACCGCTTGAACAGCACCCCTTTACCTTCCATAACCGGCTTGCTCGGCAGCGCGCCGAGGTTGCCCAAGCCAAGAATGGCACTGCCATCGGAGATGACGGCCACCAGGTTGCCTTTGGTGGTGTAGAGGTAGGCGTTCTCGTGATCCTTCGCAATCTCGCGCACCGGCTCCGCCACGCCCGGGCTGTACGCCAGGGACAGATCCCGCGAGGTCTGGGTCGGCTTGGTGATTTCCACGCTTATTTTGCCGGGGCGCGGCTTGGCGTGGTAATCGAGCGCTGCTTGCTTCATATCTTCAGACATTGCCAATCTTCCGTTTCTGGATGGAGAGAAGTCCTGTCGAGTCAGCTGTTGCCGCCACCGATCTTGCCGCGGAAACGACGGTTGAACTTGTCGATACGGCCACCAGTATCCATGACCTTCTGCTTGCCGGTATAGAAGGGGTGGCAGGCGGAGCAGACATCAACATGGATGTCCTTGCCCACAGTGGAACGGGTGTGAATGACGTTGCCGCAGCTGCACGTCGCCTTCATTTCCTTGTATTCAGGCTGGATATCGTGATTCATGGTTGACCTCTCTAGCAGGCAATGCCGCCACCCGGGCCATCCGCCGGGCACCGCATTTGAAACATTTGGGATTCCGGTGCAGACTCTCGGCCGGCACCTCGGCCACTGTGTAAGCGGCGCATCATAGCAGATTCAGCACCCAGCGCAAGGAGACCCCGTTGGCGACATTGGCACGCATCGCCCTCCCCCGTGCGGTCCGTCAGCTGTTCGACTACCGTATTCCCGAGGGCATGACGCTGACCCCTGGGCAGCGCGTGCGCGTGCCACTGGGAAAGCAGCGTACACTGGGCCTGGTCATGGAGCTGGATCCACCGGATCCACCGGACATGACGCTCAAACCGGTAGAGACACCCCTGGAAGACTGGCCGGTACTGCCGGATGACGCCCGCGAACTTCTGCTCTGGGCAGCCCGATACTACCAGCACCCGCCGGGAGAGTGCGTGTTTGCGGCACTTCCCCCGGCCCTCCGCCGGGGGGCGCCGGCCAGCCTGCCCAGACCCACCGTCTGGCTGGCCACTGATGCGGATATCTCGAACCTGCCAACACAGGCCCGGCGCCAGCGTGAACTGCTGGCATGGCTCAACCAGCACCCCGGCCAGCCGCTGACCTCCATCAAGGCGGCCGGCTTCACCCGGGAAGTACTGAAGAATCTCGAGAAACGGGGCCTCGCCACGGAACGCACTGCCAGCGAGGATGCCTGCACCTGGCCGGACGCCCCCTCCATCGAACTCAACAGGGATCAGGCCACGGTACTGGACAACCTGAACGCGCCCGGGGAGGGCTTTGCCAGCCACCTGGTCTTTGGTATCACCGGCAGTGGCAAGACCGAACTCTACATTGAGTTCATCAAGCAACGCATCGCCGCCGCGCGGGATCCGGACCGGGCCCAGGTGCTGGTGCTGGTGCCCGAGATCAGCCTGACTCCGCAGACACTCGCCCGGTTCGAGACCCATTTCGGCGCCCGTATCGCCGTCTGGCACTCGGCGCTCAACGCCACCGAGCGCCTGTCCACCTGGACACGGGTGCGGGAGGGCGAGCCGCTGATCCTGATCGGCACCCGCTCGGCCGTTCTTCTGCCCTATGCCAACCTGGTCACGATCGTGGTCGACGAGGAACACGACGGCTCCTACAAGCAGATGGAAGGCTTCCGCTACTCCGCCCGGGATCTGGCCATCTACCGGGCCTGGCAGAGCGGATGCCCGGTCATTCTGGGCTCGGCCACGCCCTCGCTGGAGTCCTGGCACAACGCGCGAAAGCAGCGCTATCATCTGCACCGCCTGGAACGCCGCGCCGGCAATGCCACCCTCCCCCGCACCGACCTGGTGGATGTACGCAGCCGCCCGCTCAGCGGTGGGCTCTCACCTCCGCTACTGGAAGCCATCGACCAGACCCTGGAAGCCGGCGACCAGGCGCTGCTGTTCATCAACCGCCGGGGATTCTCCCCCGTCGTGATGTGCTTCGAGTGCGGAGCTCCCATTGAATGCCCGCACTGCGATGCCCGGCTCACCTACCACCGCTACGACAACTGCCTGCGCTGTCATCACTGCGGGCACCAGCAGGCTGTGCCCCGAACCTGTCCGGAATGCGGCAAGGAAGGGTTGAACGCAGTCGGCCAGGGAACGGAGAAGACGGAATCCGTGCTTGCGGAACGCTTCCCGGAAACCCCCGTCATCCGTATCGATCGCGACAGCACCCGGCGTCGTGGACGGCTGGACGAACTCCTGGCGCCAGTCCGCAGGGGCGAGCCCTGCATTCTCGTGGGTACCCAGATGCTGGCCAAGGGCCATGACTTTCCCGGCGTGACCCTGGCGGGCATCCTGGATGCGGACGGCGGCCTGTTCAGCAGCGACTTCCGGGGCCCCGAACACCTTGCCCAGCTGGTCATCCAGGTCTCGGGGCGTGCCGGACGCGGTGAACGTGGCGGCCGGGTGCTCATCCAGACCTGCCAGTCGGGCCACCCGCTGCTTACCCAGCTCTGCACCGGGGACTACCCCAGCGTCGCGGACACCCTTCTTCAGGAACGGGAGGAAGCAGGCCTGCCGCCGGCCAGCTTCATGACCGCACTGCGGGCGGAAGCCCCGACCATGGCGGACAGCCTGGCCCTGCTGGACGATCTCGCCCGCCGTGCCGAAGCCAGCCCGGCGCCGGTTTCCGTGCTCGGCCCCTTCCCGGCGATCATCGCCCGCAAGGCCAACCGACACCGGGCCCAGATCCTGTTCCAGAGCCAGGACCGTCCGGCCCTGCACCGCCTGACCAACCAGCTCTGCCGCTACCTGGAACAGAACCGGCCCGCCGGCGGCGTGCGCTGGGCGGTGGACGTGGACCCGCAGAGCCTGGATTGAGTCTGGTTCCCGATTCCCCGATAATGGCGCATCGTCATCCGCGACCGGACGCCCCTGCTCGCGAGCCAGACACGGAAACCCCAAAAGCACACCAGGCCACTGTTCCCAATGAAAGACCGCATCGCCGAACTTCTCCAGAAAGCCGTTGAAACCCTGACCACCGAGGGGGTCATCCCAGCCGAAGCCGCACCCACTGTCGAGGTGGAGCCGGCGCGTGACCGCAACCATGGTGACTTCGCCAGCAACATCGCCCTCAAGGCGGCCAAGCCGGCGGGCATGAAACCAAGGGACCTGGCGGAGAGGATCGTCGCGGCACTGCCCGGGGACGATGCCATCCGGAAGGTGGAGATCGCCGGCCCCGGCTTCATCAACCTCTTCGTCAGCCACGCCAGCCAGTTCGACATTCTGCGCACCATCCGGGAACAGGGGCGTGAATACGGCCGTCAGGATCTGGGCCAGGGCAAGTCCGTGCAGGTCGAATTCGTTTCCGCCAACCCCACCGGCCCGCTGCACGTGGGCCATGGCCGCGGTGCCGCCTACGGGGCCAGTGTCTCGGATCTGCTCGAAGCCGTCGGCTACAGTGTCCACCGCGAGTACTACGTCAACGACGCTGGCCGCCAGATGAGCATCCTGGCGCTCAGTGTCTGGCTGCGCTATCTGGAACAGGGTGGTGAGTCCTTCACCTTCCCCGCCAACGGCTACCGCGGCGACTATGTCCTGCCCATTGCCCGCCAGCTGCGCGAGGATGCAGGTGACAGCCTCCAGCACCCTGCCGCCACCGTCTTCAGCGGCATCCCGGCGGACGAGCCCGAGGGCGGCGACAAGGAAGCCCACATTGATGGCCTGGTGCAGCGCGCCCGGGAACTCATCGGCGAAGAGGCCTTCGCCCGGGTCTTTGACCTCGCACTCAACGCCATCCTCACGGATATCAAGGAAGACCTGGCCGGTTTCGGCATCCATTTCGACGAATGGTTCTCCGAGCGCAGCCTGCGCCCGGACATCGAGGACGCGCTGCAGCGGCTCGAGCGCAACGGTCACCTGTACCAGGAAAACGGCGCCACCTGGTTCCGCGCCACCACTTTCGGTGACGATAAGGACCGCGTCGTGCGCCGCGATAATGGCGAAACCACCTACTTCGCCTCGGACATCGCCTACCACCTGAACAAGTTCGAGCGTGGCTTCGACAAGGTCATCAACGTCTGGGGGGCAGACCACCATGGCTACATGGCCCGGGTGCGCGGCGCCATCGAGGCCCTGGGCGTGGATCCCGGCAGGCTCGACATCCAGCTGGTGCAGTTCGCCATTCTCTACCGGGGCAGTGAGCGGCTTTCCATGTCCACCCGCAGCGGCTCCTTCGTCACCCTGCGCGAGCTGCGCGATGAGGTGGGCAAGGATGCAGCGCGTTTCTTCTACGTCACGCGCAAGGCCGAACAGCACATGGACTTTGACCTGGAGCTGGCCAAATCCGAGAGTAAGGATAACCCCGTCTACTATATCCAGTACGCTCATGCCCGGGTCTGCAGTGTGCTCGAAAAAATGCGTGCCCAGGGCCTGGACAGCAGCGTCAGCCTGGAACCGGCCATCCTGGAACACCTCGAACTCGAGGAAGAGAAGGATATCGCCGCCATGATGGCCCGTTACCCGGAGATTCTGGGAAAGGCGGCGGAAGCGCTGGAGCCCCACCAGCTCACCCATTACCTGAGGGACCTGGCCGGCCAGTTCCACAGCTACTACAACGCCCACAAGGTACTGGTGGACGATGACCCGCTCCGCCAGGCGCGGGTTGCCCTGTCGCTTGCGGTGCAGCAGGTCCTGGCCAACGGCCTCGAACTGCTTGGTGTCAACGCGCCGGAATCCATGTAAGGGACGCGATCATGGCCAAGAAGAAGGACTCAACCTCCCTGCGCTGGCTGATCCCGGTGGCGCTGCTTTCCGGGTTCGTGGGATTCCTTGTCTATCTGGACTCGCTGGAACCCGACGGCGGTGACAGGCAGCCGGAGACATCCACCGCTCCGGAAAAGCCGCCCGAACAGGAAAGCAGCGGCGAAACCCCCGACTTCCAGTTCTATGAAATGCTGCCGGAGTCCGAGGTCGCCACGCCGGATATCGAGGCCTACCGTCCGGACGAGTCCGAAAGCGACCGGAACCTGGAGTACATATTGCAGGCTGGGTCCTTCCAGAGCCGGGAAGACGCCGAACGCCAGCGCGCCCAGGTCGGCTTCCAGGGCCTCAGGGCCCGTATCGCCGAAGTCAGCGTGAATGATGGCGGCGTCTGGTTCCGCGTCATGGTCGGGCCCTTCGACTCCCGCAGCCGCATGAACCAGGCCGTGGACCGCCTTGTCGAGATCAACATCCAGCCGATGGTGCGCCGGCGCGAGGCCGAAGGCGAGGGCTGACGCCCTGCCGGCACACCTTGAAATACAGTTCCCAAGCCCCCACTTCCGGATAAACCCCAAACCCGGCAACCACGGGAGTACGCATGACAACCATTCTTTCAGTACGCCGTGACGGCGAGGTCGCCATGGGCGGCGACGGCCAGGTTTCCCTCGGCGACACCGTCATGAAAGGCAACGCCCGCAAAGTACGGCGGCTGTACAACGACCGTGTGCTCGCCGGCTTCGCCGGCGGCACGGCCGACGCCTTCACCCTGTTCGAGCGTTTCGAGGCGCAGCTGGAGAAATACCAGGGCAACCTCACGCGCGCCGCCGTGGAACTGGCCAAGGACTGGCGCACGGACCGGGCCCTGAGGCGGCTCGAGGCCATGCTGGCGGTGGCGGACGCGGAAACCTCGCTGATCATCACCGGTAACGGCGACGTGGTCGAGCCCGAGGAAAGCCTGATCGCCATGGGCTCCGGCGGCCCCTACGCCCAGGCAGCCGCCAGGGCCATGCTCGAGAACACCCAGCTGACGGCGCGCGAGATTACCGAGAAAGGCCTCGATATCGCCGCCGATATCTGCGTCTATACCAACCATAACCGCGCGCTGGAAGTCATCGAACCCAGCGACTGACAGGAGTATTCATGGCAGGCATGACCCCCCGGGAGATTGTTGACGAACTCAACCGCCACATCGTCGGCCAGGACGAGGCCAAGCGCTCCGTCGCCATTGCCCTGCGCAACCGCTGGCGGCGCATGCAGGCAGAGACCGACATCCAGGACGAGATCACCCCCAAGAACATCCTCATGATCGGCCCCACGGGCGTGGGTAAGACCGAGATCGCGCGCCGGCTCGCCAAGCTGGCGGAAGCGCCCTTCATCAAGGTGGAGGCCACCAAGTTCACCGAGGTGGGCTACGTGGGGCGCGACGTTGAATCCATCATCCGCGACCTGACCGAGAACGCCGTCTCGCTGCTGCGCGAGAAGGAAATGGCCCGGGTCCAGGACCGCGCCCTGGACGCCGCCGAGGACCGCATCCTCGACGCCCTGCTGCGGCCACCGCGCGATCAGGAAGAGGACGAGAAAGCGGATAACAGCTCCGCCACCCGTCAGATGTTCCGCAAGAAACTGCGCGAGGGCGAGCTGGACGACAAGGAGATCGACATTGAGGTCAGCGCCAACAGCGGCGGCGTGGAAATCATGACCCCGCCGGGCATGGAAGAGATGACCAGCCAGCTCCAGTCGCTGTTCTCCAGCATGGGCAACGACAAGAGCAAGACCCGGCGCATGCGCGTGGCGGACGCCTTCGAGCAGGTGCGCGAGGAAGAAGCCGCGCGGCTGGTCAACGAGGAGGAAATCAAGCAGCGCGCCATCCAGGTGGTCGAACAGAATGGCATCGTCTTCCTGGATGAGCTGGACAAGGTCGCCAAGAAGAGCGATTCACAGGGCTCCTCGGACGTCTCCCGCGAGGGCGTGCAGCGCGACCTGCTGCCGCTGATCGAGGGCAGCACCGTCAGCACCAAGTACGGCATGGTGCACACGGATCACATCCTGTTCATCGCCTCCGGCGCTTTCCACCTGACCAAGCCCTCGGACCTGATCCCCGAGCTCCAGGGCCGTCTCCCCATCCGCGTGGAGCTCAAGGCCCTGACTCCGGGCGACTTCAAACGGATCCTGACCGAGCCACGGGCATCACTGGTGGCCCAGTATGAAGCGCTGATGAGCGCGGAAGGCGTCAACCTGACCTTCACGGACGAGGCCATCGACCGCATTGCGGAGATTGCCTGGAAGGTCAACGAGAGCACCGAGAACATCGGTGCCCGCCGTCTGCACACGGTCATGGAAAAGCTTCTGGACGACATCTCATTCGATGCCGGTGACCAGATCAGCGAGGCCTTCGAGGTCACGGCGGATTACGTGGAGCAGCAGCTCGGCGAGCTGGCCGAGGACGAGGACCTCAGCCGCTACATCCTGTGAGCCTCAGAGCATCTGTCGGGCGCTGTTGATCAGCCCAGACACCTGCTCCACGCCGGAGCCGAAGCGGCTCCGGCGCTTGCCTTCCTGAGCCACAAACACCGGCAGCATTTCCCCGTAGAGACTGGTGCTGATGGTGCGCTGCTCATCCGCCAGGATATCCCGATTGAGGGTAATACCATGGGGCGCCAGCTGGCTCTCCAGCTCATCGGCACGGCGCAGCAGGTCGCGCCGGGTCATCTGATAGGCGTGCTCACAGACCATACGCCGGGACTGGAAGCTGAACACGTTCGAGAAGAACAGCTTGGCGTCATCACGCTCCGGCTGGAACAGGACAATGTCCGAGTCCGGGTACTGGTCCGCATACTGCGCAATGCCCGCCTCCATGCGCGAATACACCATGGTCCGGAAGGTCTGCCCCAGGATGTTGGGCATACCGGAATCCGTAAGTGCGCCCGCGTTCATGGTGCCCGCACGCACCGCGGCACTGGCGTCGATGGGCACCAGCGGGTTGATGGCGAGCACGAGATCGGCCCCATCCTCCAGGGCGACCGAAGCATGCAGCCCCTTGCGCAGGGTACCGTCAACGTAGAAGCGGCCGTCGATCTCCACCGGCATATAGATCCCCGGCGAGGCAATGCTGGCCTGCACAGCCCGGGAGATGGGCACATGATCAAACCCGGGGGCTCCCAGTCGCACCGCCTCACTGCTCTCCAGGTCGGCCGCAATGATGTAGAGCCTGTGGCGCAGCTGCCGGAAATCGTTGGTCCGCCCCAGCATGCTGAAGGCACGGCGCAGGTACTCATGCAGCCCGGTGTTGTCGAACAGCCCCGCCGGCGCCACCTGGGCCAGCACCGTGAGCGCATCCAGCAGGCTCTGGTCGTAGGGGTTACTGGCGAAACGCCCGAACGCCTCGCGCAGCAGCCCCGGAACCGCCAGCGCCCGACGCACGTACTCGCGGAACGCCGGCCGGTAGAACACCTCCGGGTGGAAGGGGTGCACATCGGCCTCGTTCTTCACAAAGATCCGGCACAGCTGTGCCGTGGTCATCTGGTTGGCGAGATTGGCTGCAACGAAAGAGCCGGCACTGACACCGACGTAGACATAGAGGTCATTGAAGTCGACGCCATCCAGCGCCTCATCCAGGGCCCGCAGCGCGCCGATTTCATAGATTCCGCCCAGTGGGCCGCCGCCCCCGAGTGCCAGCCCGATCCGGGGCCGCTCCGGGCGCTCGGCAGACCTGCGTGACAGTGTTTCCATGGATTACCCCTTGATCTGACTGCTCACTCAAGACTAACGGCGTCTTCTAGAGTAGACATACTAGAAACAAGGATAGCACTGAATGCCCGCTCACTCCCGGGAGGCCGCGAGTTCCCGTACCCCGGAGCCACTGCGTTCCGGCCGGATAAAACGCCCGATCCCGGCTTTGCGCAGGGCCAGTTCCACACAGCTGCGGATCACATGCGGTGAATCCAGGGTCAGCACCTCCGCCAGCAGCCCACGGGCCATATCCATGTCGATGCCACGGATCACGGACTTGATCCGCGGCAGGTTGGAGGCGTTCATGGAAAGGGCGTCGTACCCCATGGCCAGCAACAGTATGGCACCACCGGGATCCCCCGCCAGCTCGCCGCAGATACTCACCGGCTTGCCCACGTCGTGGCAATCCTGGGCCACCTGGCACAGTGCCTGGAGCACCGCCGGGTGATAGGAGTGATAGAGGCTGGCCACGCGCGGGTTGTTGCGGTCCACCGCCAGCAGGTACTGGGTCAGGTCGTTCGACCCCACGGAGACGAAGTCGACCCGGGCCGCGATCTCCCGCACCTGGTACACGGCCGCAGGGATCTCGATCATAACCCCGACCTGAGGCATCGCCAGCTGGTAGCCCTCGTCACGCACCTCATGCCAGGCGCGATAGATCAGGTGCTGGGCCTCCTCGATCTCAGAGACATTGCTGATCATCGGCAGCATGATGCGCAGGTTGTCCAGCCCCTCACTCGCCTTGATCATGGCGCGGATCTGGACCAGGAACACCTCCGGGTGGTCCAGCGTGACCCGGATACCGCGCCACCCCAGAAAGGGGTTCTCCTCAACAATCGGAAAATAGGTCAGCGCCTTGTCACCGCCGATGTCCAGCGTGCGCATGGTGACCTCCGCCGGAGCGAAGGCCTCAAGCTGCTCGCGGTAATAGGCCTTCTGCTCCTGTTCGGAGGGGAACCGCTCATTGATCATGAACGGCACCTCGGTGCGGTACAGGCCAATGCCCTCCGCCCCGTGACTGAGTGAGCGCACCACGTCCGTGATCAGACCAGTGTTCACGAACAGCGGTATACGATGGCCATCCAGGGTCTCACACGGCTTGTCGCGCAGCTCCTCCAGCCCCTTAACCAGCTCCTGCTCTTCCTCAATGATGGACTCGAAGAAGGCCTTAAGCTCGGTGGAGGGCGAAGCGAAGATCTGGCCCTCATAGCCGTCCACAATCAGTTCCCTGCCATCCAGCTGCGCCACCGGGATGTCCACCAGCCCCATGACCGTGGGCACGCCCATGGCCCGGGCCAGGATGGCCACGTGGGAGTTGCCGGAACCGCGGACGGATACCAGGCCGGCCAGCTGGCCCTGGGGCACTTCCCCAAGCATCGCGGGCGTCAGTTCATCACTGACAAGAATCGTCCGTTCCGGGTACTCCGGTGTCTCTGACTCCCCTTCCTGGAGGTGGGAGAGCAGACGGCGCCCGAGATCACGGATATCCACGGCCCGCTCACGCAGGTAATGATCCCCCATCATCTCGAAGTGGCGGACATACTGGTTCACCACCGCCTTGAGCGACCCCGGTGCCCAGAGCCCCTCACGGATGCGGTTCTCCACCTCGCCGGGCAGCGCATGGTCGTGAAGCATGCGCAGATAGACCTCGAACAGGGCCTGCTCTTCCGGTCTCAGCTGCGGCGCAAGGCGCTCGCCTACCTGCTCCACATCGTCCCGTACCGCGGAAACGGCCGCGCGAAAGCGCTCGATCTCCGCATCCACATCCTCACAGCGCTTGTCCGGCACCGAATCCAGATCCGCCGGCGGAAACACCACCACGCCGGTCCCGATGGCCACGCCCTGAGCACCGGCGACACCGCTGAAAGCCACATCCCGGGCCTGGTCACCGCTGATCGAGATACCGCCAATGGCACCGGTCGCCTCACTGTGGGCAATGACTCCGGCAAGCTGGGCGGAGATGGTGACCAGGAAGGCTTCCTCACCCTCGTCAAAGCGGCGGCTGTTCTGGGTCTCCTGGACGACGATCACACCCAGCACGCGCCGGTGGTGGATAATGGGTACACCAAGGAAGGAGCCGAAGCGTTCCTCACCGGTCTCCGGAAAGTAGCGGTTGCGCGGGTGCTTCTGGGCATCCTCCAGGTTAATGGGCTCCTCACGGGTCCCAACCAGCCCCACCAGGCCCTCAGAAGGCGCAATACGGACCTGGCCCACCGCGGACTTATAGAGACCCTCGGTGGCCTTGAGCACGTAACAGCCGGATTTGTCGTCGTAGAGATAGACCGAGCAGACCTCGGTGTGCATAGCGGTCTGGACACGCGCCGCTATGGTGTCCAGCGCGTCCTGCAGGTTATTGATTCCGTTCAGTTCCTGGACGATGCTTCGCAGCGTGCTGAGCATTGTGGTCATAGTCGGTCAGCTTTCCTGGCGGGCCGGCGGTTGCCCCTTTGACTGTAGCCTGAATACCCCCGGCGCCAGTTCCCTCAGCGCCCTGCGGTAGACTTCGCGTTTGAAGGACACCACCTGCCCCAGCGGGTACCAGTAACTGACCCACTGCCAGCCGTCGAATTCAGGCTTATGGCTGCGATCAACCCTCACCCGGGCGTCGGGCGAGAGCATCTCGAGAAGGAACCATTTCTGTTTCTGGCCAATGCACACCGGGCGTGAATCCCTTCGGACCATGCGCCGGGGCAGGCGGTACCTGAGCCAGCCCCGGGTGGTAGTGATGATCCGGACATCCGATGAGTCCAGGCCAACCTCCTCCATCAGTTCGCGATAGAGGGCCTGCTCCGGTGTCTCATCCTCATTGATGCCTCCCTGTGGAAACTGCCAGGCGTCCTGGCCGATGCGCCTGGCCCAGAGCAATTCCCCCCGGTGATTCGCCAGCATGATTCCGACATTCGGTCTGAATCCGTCGGAGTCAATCACGGCAACACCTCTGTTTGTTATTCATCTTCTACGTGTAAGTTAGTGTCATTTTTCCAGAATTGATAGCCCCGGAGCAAACCGCGTAGGAGCCAGCCCTGCTCGCGATTCCCAACATCCATCGCGAGCAGGGCTCGCTCCTACGGTGATTGTGATACCCTTGCGCCCCGAATTCTCCCGGAGGCCGCACTACCGTGACACTCGCCATCTTCGACCTGGACAACACCCTTCTGCACGGCGACAGCGATCATGCCTGGGGCCAGTTCCTGATCGATACCGGCGTGGTGGATGGGGAGCGCTACCGCCAGCGCAACGACCAGTTCTACCGCGATTACGAGGCCGGTCGGCTGGATATTGAGCAATACCTGGCCTTCGCCCTGGAACCACTGGCCAGCCAGAAACCTGCAATACTGCGGGAGCTGCGGGAACGATTCATGCAGGAACGGGTAGAGCCCATGATCGAACCCGCGGCCGAAGCCCTCATCAACCGTCACCGTGAGCGTGGAGAGACCCTGCTGATCATCACCGCCACTAACCGCTTCGTCACGGAACCCATCGCGGCGCGCCTGGGTATCCCCAACCTGATTGCCACCGAGCCGGAAGTGGTGGATGGCGCCTTTACCGGCCGCGTTGCCGGCACCCCCTGCTTCCGGGACGGCAAGATCACGCGGCTCGAGGAATGGCTGCTCGATCGCTCGGAAACCCTGGATGGCGCGCACTTCTACAGTGACTCGCGCAACGACCTGCCGCTGCTGGAAACCGTGCCCAACCCGGTTGCCACCAACCCGGACCCTGCCCTGCGCGACACCGCCCACCACCGCGGCTGGCCAATCCTGGATCTCCAGTCCCCGTAGGAGCGAGGCTCGCTCGCGATCCCGGCGCGATCCCGGGTAACAATCGCGAGCGAGGCTCGCTCCTACGGAGATACAGGAACGCCCTGAACAATCAGTTACAGCCTATCGCCACCATCTGGTCTAGGCTGGGGGCAGCAACCCAACAGGATGATAAGCCCCTATGCCTGCGGAACTCACCGACGAACAGATCCACAACGTCCTCCAGGGCATCCGGATTCCACCACAGCCCCAGATCATGGTGGACCTCCAGATGGAGCAGGCGATGCCGGATCCGGACATCGAACAGATCGCCAAACTCATCCGGCAGGATGTCTCCCTGTCCGGAATGATGCTCAAGTTCGTCAACTCGCCCTTCCTGCAGCACAGCAACCAGATCTCATCCATTGAACAGGCAGTCGCGCTGCTCGGCCCCACCACGGTCATCAACATCATCAACGGCCTGAGCATCAAGGGCGAGATGTCGGATCAGGCGATCCGTGCCATGACCCGGTTCTGGGACACCGCCACGGACATCGCCCAGGTTTCGGCCCATGTGGCGCGCGCCATCGGCGCCAAGAACCCCGATGAATCCTATGCGATGGGACTTTTCCACAACGCCGGTATTCCACTGATGATGGAGCGCTTCCCGGACTACGACGATGTCATGATGGAGAGCTACGCGCGTGACGAACCGCGCCTGATCGACGTTGAGAACCGGATGCTGAACACCAACCATGCGGTCGTCGGCTATTACGTGGCCAAATCCTGGAACCTGCCGCGCCACCTCTGCGAGGTCATCGCCGAACACCACAACGTTCAGCAGGTCTTTGCCCAGACGGGCACCCGGGCCCAGGAACGCAAGACACTGCTGGCCACGCTCAAAATCGCTGAGCACATCTGCGGTAACTTCTCGATCCTGGGCCAGCAGGAAGAGGATTATGAATGGCGGCGCCTGGAGCAGGATGTACTCATCCACACCGGCCTGACCCAGTACGACCTGGAGGAAATGGCTCAGAACTTCCGTGATATGGGGATCACGGTCCACGGCGGTTACTGAGGACTGACCCCGCGCCGCAGAAAGTCCATCATCATCGGCAGCTCCTGGCGGAACCGCGTGTAGCGGTGGTTACCACCTTCGTGCACAACCAGCTTGCTGGCGGTGAACCTTTCGGCAGCCTGCCGGTAGTCCAGTGTTTCATCGCCGGTTTCCAGAAGAACCATGAGGCGCTCAGGGTGTGACAGAACCCCCGGATCCATGGCCTTAAGCTGATGCACGTGCTCCTCCGTAACGTGGAAGCTCTCCCCGGTATAGAGGTTGGTGTGCTCGCCGAGTGACTCCTCCATCAGGCGGTAGGGATGCGCGGCGGGATTGATCAGGACCGCCGGCAGACCATAGCGCTCCGCCATCACCATCGCGAAGAACCCGCCCAGGGAGCTGCCGATCAGGCCGGGCCCGGAACCCGGCGCCTCTTCGATGAGCCCGGCGAGCTGCGCCTCCACGCCGGCAGGCGTGGTTGCCAACTGGGGAATGAACCACTGCCCCCGGTAGCCGGATTCATGCAGCCAGGCATCCAGCTCCCTTGCCTTTTCGGAGGCCGGCGCACTACGGAACCCATGAAGATAGATCAGGTCAGGGTCATCAGTAGCCAACGCTGTCGAGCTCCAGTCCGTAGTCATCATCGGCAATGCGTTCCACGCCGGAGCGGATGCGCCCGTCCGGATAGAGCGCGAGCCAGCGGTAACCCGGCGGCACGGCATCAACCGCAAAGGACTCTGAATCCGGCAGAAACTGCACGCAGGTGGAGGGGCCGGCCAGCATCCGCCAGCCGCCGGTCTCCTGGTCCAGGGACTGGTGGATATGCCCCCAGAGAAGTCCCCGCACCTGCTCGTGGCGCGCCAGCACCTCGAAGAGGGCTTCGTGATCCTGCAGGCCAATGGCATTCATCCATTCGGCACCGATACGGATCGGATGGTGATGCAGGCACACCAGCGCATGATCCCCGGGGTGCTCCTTCAGGCAGGCATCCAGATACGCCAGTTCCTTCTCCCCCAGGCACCCGTGCACCTGGTCCGGCACCGAGGAGTCCAGGCAGATCAGCTGCCACCCATGGCTCCGGTAACGCCGCTCTGCCGATCGGGTTCCCCTGATGGCCCGCTCCATTGCCGGCAGCACATCGTGATTGCCCGCTGCCCAGAAGACAGGCCCCTCAAAGAAAGCGGTCTGCTCCCGGAAATAGTGATAGGAGTCGTCACTGCCATCCTGGGAGATATCTCCGGTTGCCAGAACCAGATCCGGTTGACCGTAATGGACGCGGACATGCGCGAGCACTGCCTCCAGTGTCTGGCGCGTATTGATCCCGAGCAGGCGCCCTTCCGGGTCCCCCATCAGGTGGGGGTCCGTAATCTGCAGCACATGCAGGGGCTCGGCTGAGGCGTCCATGGTGGCTATGGGCTCCCTTCGTCGCTATGCCCTTCAATATAGCGGGCTTATGCGTTATTGCCCAACGGATTTAGGGAACGTCATCACGGGTTCAGGATTCCAGGCTCCAGACCGAATCCAGGTCGGCCGCCTGCCCGAACCTGAGGCAAAAATCCAGCCAGTCCGCCAGGAACAGATTGATCTGCAGCTTCTCATCCGGAAGATGCATTCGCGCATTGGGGTAGGGATTCACAGCGCGGATGCGCCCATGCCGGAAACAGCTCATCACTTCCAGCATCCCCACATCGTGATAGGCACGCACCGTCATGCGGGGGTTATTGAGCCAGCGCCCGTTGTTCGCCACCTGTTCCAGGTACCAGGTCTCGGTGAAGCGCGCCTTCTCCAGACGGCACAGATGCACGTCTCCCAGATGCCGACCACCGTCATGCAACTGGAAGAACACATCAGAGTCCGCATCGGGCCCGAGGCGCTCAAGATGGCCCAGGCGATGGTAGTTGGCCTCGCAGACCGCCGCGAAGCGGGTCAGGTCCGGCACATACCGCTGCACCATCACCCGGCCCTCCACTCATCCCGCAACCGCTCACGGTTCAGAGCCAGCCACTGCAGGGCCATGATGGCTGGTGCGTTCCAGATCCGGCCGTCACGCAGGCCCTCCATGGCGATTTCAAAGGCAAGAGGCTGCACGCGGATGTCCTCGTTCTCATGCTCAAGGCCATGGATACCACCTGCACCGGCCGCATCCACACAGCCGCCATAGAGGTGCACAAGTTCATTGGTACCGCCAGGTGAGACCAGATAGTCACAGATCTTCTCGACACGCCCCAGGGTCAGCCCCGCTTCCTCCTCGGCTTCCCTGCGGGCGGTGGTCTCACCGTCATCACCGGATTCGTTGATGCCGGCGACCACCTCCAGCAGCCAGGGCGAGGCCTCACGCCCCAGGGCGCCGGCGCGGAACTGCTCCAGAAGCACCACTTCGTCCCGCCAGGGGTCATAGGGCAGCACACAGGTGCAGTTCTCACGCCAGAAGATCTCGCGATGCATGGCAGGGCTCCAGCCGCCTCCGAAAAGGCGGTGCCGGAACCGCAACCCACGAAGCTGGAAGAAACCCTGATAGAGCGCCTCATCGGACTCAATGGTCACGTCATCGTGGTCAAAGGTGCTGTCCAGCTCTCCCATCAGGGCCTCATCGGTCTCAGACTTCGTGGTACAGATCCCCTCCCTGTTCGCGGAACTCGGCGGACTTGTCCGCCAGCCCTTCCCGCAGCGCCGCTTCATCGTTCAGACCATGCTCCCGCGCGTAGTCACGCACCTCCTGGGAGATCTTCATGGAACAGAACTTCGGCCCGCACATGGAGCAGAAGTGCGCCACCTTCGCCGAATCCTTGGGCAGGGTCTCATCGTGATAGGCTCGGGCCCGTTCGGGATCCAGTCCGAGGTTGAACTGGTCTTCCCAGCGGAACTCGAAGCGCGCCCTGGAAAGCGCGTCATCCCGCCGCTGGGCTCCGGGGTGGCCCTTGGCCAGGTCCGCCGCGTGCGCCGCAATCCGGTAGGCCATCAGCCCTTCTTTCACGTCCTCGCGGTTGGGCAGGCCCAGATGCTCCTTCGGCGTCACGTAGCAGAGCATGGCGCAACCATACCAGCCGATCATGGCAGCGCCAATCCCGGAGGTAATGTGATCATAGCCCGGCGCGATGTCGGTTGTCAGCGGCCCCAGCGTGTAGAACGGCGCCTCGTCACAGCACTCAAGCTGACGCTCCATGTTTTCCTTGATCAGGTGCATCGGCACATGACCAGGTCCCTCGATCATGCACTGGACATCATGCTCCCAGGCGATCTTCGTGAGCTCGCCCAGTGTCTCCAGCTCCGCGAACTGCGCCCGGTCGTTGGCATCGGCAATGGAGCCGGGGCGCAGCCCGTCGCCCAGGGAGAAGGCAACGTCATAGGCCTTCATGATCTCGCAGATCTCAGAGAAATGCGTATAGAGGAAGCTCTCTTCGTGCCGGGACAGGCACCACTTGGCCATGATGGACCCACCGCGCGAGACGATACCCGTGGTCCGTTCCGCCGTCATGGGCACATGGTGCAGGCGCACCCCGGCATGAATGGTAAAGTAGTCCACGCCCTGTTCGGCCTGTTCGATGAGGGTATCCCGGAACAGCTCCCAGGTCAGGTCCTCGGCCGTACCATCCACCTTCTCCAGTGCCTGGTAGATGGGTACCGTGCCCACAGGCACCGGTGAGTTGCGGAGCAGCCATTCCCGGGTCTCGTGGATGTCCTTACCGGTCGACAGATCCATGATGGTATCCGCCCCCCAGCGGATCGCCCAGGTCAGCTTGCCCACCTCTTCCTCGATCGAGGAAGTCACCGCCGAGTTGCCGATGTTGGCGTTGACCTTCACCAGGAAGTTGCGCCCGATGATCATGGGCTCGGATTCCGGGTGGTTGATGTTGTTGGGGATGATGGCACGTCCACGCGCCACTTCATCACGCACGAACTCGGGATCGACGCCCTCGCGGATGGCGATGAATTCCATCTCGGGGGTGACCATGCCCTTCCGCGCGTAGTGCATCTGGCTCACGTTGCCGCCCGCGCTGGCCACCCTGGGCTTGGGCGGCCGGCCGAAGCGGAAGGCGTCCCGTCGTGGGTCACGCAGCCGCTGGCGAGTGGTTTCGGAACTGAACTCGGGCAGGCGCTGCGTATCACCCCGTTCATCGATCCAGCCGGCGCGCAAAGGCGCGAGGCCCTCACGGAGGTCGATGGCAGCAGCGGGATCCGTATAGGGGCCGGATGTGTCGTAGACCCGCAACGGCTCGTTGGCTTCCGGGCCCTCGGCCGTGTCTGTGGGACTCAGCTGGATCTCGCGCATGGGCACGTTCAGATCCGGACGACTGCCCGACACGTACACTTTATGCGACGCAGGCAGTTGGTCGATGGTGGCGTCGTTGACGCGCTCGTTCTCGCTCAGGAGCTCATTGGATGGGTTCATGGTGGTTCTCCTCCGTTGGTGATCGAACGGACGGGAGAACGCAGAGGCAGACATGACGTCAGTAGTGGCAAACAAGGAGGCGGTACAGTCAGCACCCGCCTGTCTCGATCCCTACGCCGGTGCTAGCCGGATCAGGTCTGCGGGTTCTGCATTCGCAATCTCAGCCGGTCGCGGCGGCAAACGCCAACCCCGGGTCCGGCACCCCGTCAAGACAGTCCATTCGAGTCTAGAGATTGCCCCGGAACTTGTCCATAATGGTGACCGCCGGTCACGGCCATCCTTGATCAACGCTTGAGGGATCCAATGAAAGCGCGCGCTCTTCCCGCACTGATTGCGGCCCTGCTGCTCCCCGTTACCCAGGCTCACGGCGAGGGGCTGATGGACGTCTACCGCAAGGCCCTTTCCTATGATTCAGAACTGGCGGCGGCCAGGGCAGCCCGACAAGCCCGTGAGGCAGCTGTGGCTGAGTCCAGAGCGCCGCTTCTGCCCCAGCTGGACGCCTTCGGAGAATCCACCTATACCGAGCTCAACACTGTGGATGGCCACGTCACCAACCATGAGTATGGCCTCCAGCTCAGCCAGCCCCTGTTCCGGGCCAACGCCTGGTATGGTTTCCAGGCCAGCCAGAAGCAGAGCAAGGTTGCGGCGGCGGAACTCTCCCGCGCTGAACAGGGGCTGATGCTGAAAGTAGCGGAACAGTACTTCAATGTGCTGCGCGCCAAAGACGAACTGGACACCGCTCAGGCTCAGGAAGCGGCCCTGCGGCGCCAGTGGGAGCAAGCGAAAGAGCGCTATGACGTGGGGCTGGTAGCCACCACTGAAGTGGAGGAAGCTCGCGCAGGCTACGACGCAAGCCGCTCGCAGCGGATCGCTGCCCAGAGCCAGCTGGACATCGAACGCGAGAGCCTTGCGCGACTGACCGGCCAGTTCCCGGAGACCCTCGAACGGCTAGAAACCGACTTCCCGATCAGCAGCCCGGAACCGGCCAACCCCAAGGCCTGGGCCCAGACCGCACTGGAGCAGAACTGGGAGCTGAAGGCACAACAGCTTACCGTGGACGCCACCCGCGAGCAGCTCAGCGCAGCACGCTCCGAACACCTGCCCACACTGGACCTGTTCGCCCGGGTCCAGCGTCAGCACCAGGATAATGACTTTGACCTCCCGGCCACGGGGGCGCCGGGGGCACCCATACCGACCAATCCCATGGACGAGTATCCGCGCACCGATACCACCGTCGGACTGTCCCTGAACATTCCTCTTTATAGTGGTGGTGGCACCCAGGCCGGTGTCCGGCGGGTTCGGGCGGAAAGCGAGCAGGCCCAACGCAACCTGGACACGGTGCGCCGCAATGTCCGCCTTGACGCCCGTTCCCTGTTCCGCCGGATCACCACCAACATCCAGACCATCAATGCCCAGCGCCAGACCATTGTTTCAAGGCGCAGCGCGCTGGACGCCACGCGTGCCGGCTACGAGGTGGGTACAAGGAACATCGTTGAAGTACTGGATGCTGAGCAGAACTACTACGTTGCTCTGAGGGACTACGCCAATGCCCGCTACGACTACGTGCTCAACACACTGCGCCTGAAGCAGGTAGCCGGAACGCTGAGCCCCCAGGATCTGCAAGGCCTTGACCGCTGGCTGAGCGCGACAGCTCCGGGCATTGAACGTCTGGCAAGACAGGTAACCCGCGAGGAACGGCAGGACAACGGGGACCAGACCCCGGATCAGTAATCGGGCAGCCGCCTGAGGACACCCTCCACCAGGCGCGCCACCGCGCCCTGGTTGGCATCCACCACGGCCCGGCCACGCTGGCCCAGCGCCTCCCGTTCCGACGCTGCCCCCACAAGCTCCTCCAGCACCGCGGCCAGCGCATCGGTGCCATCCACAAACCGCACGGCCTGCTCGTCCGCGAGGCGCTCAAACACACTGACGAAGTTGAACACATTCGGCCCGGTCAGCACCGGCAGCGACCAGGCCGCCCCCTCCAACGGGTTGTGCCCGCCACGCTCAATGAGCGACCCGCCGATAAAGGCGATATCCGCACACCCGAAGAGCATCAGGAGCTCACCCATGGTGTCCGCAAGGTAAACCTGAGCAGAGGCGGGATCGTCAGCCGCTGTCCGACGCGCCAGGGTCAGGCCCTGCTGCTCAGTGAGCCGTGCCACTGCATCAAAGCGCTCGGGGTGGCGTGGCACCAGCACCAGCAGTGCCCGCGGGTAACGTTCCAGCAGGCGGCGATGCGCGGCCAAGACAGGCTCATCCTCGCCGTCATGGGTACTGGCGGCGATCCATACGGGCCGCCCTTCTCCGAAACTCTCCCTGAGTGCAGCCGCCTCATCGCGCACCGCTTCCGGAATCCGCAGGTCATACTTGATCGAGCCTGTTACCGAAAGCTGTTGCGAGCGCACGCCCATGGCGCGGAAACGTTGCGCGTCCGCATCCGACTGGGCGGCAATCCAGTCAAGGGAACGGAAAGCCGGCAGCGTCAGCGGTGCCACACGGGCATACCCCGAGGCGGATTTCTCCGAGAGCCGGGCATTCGCAAGGATCACCGGAATCCCCCTGCGGGCACAGGCATTCACCAGGTTGGGCCATACTTCGGTTTCCATGATGACCAGTCCCGACGGCTTCACGCGCCGGATGAAGGCATTCACCATCCAAGGAAGGTCCAGTGGAATATAGGCGTGCATCACCTGATCCCCGAAGGCGGCACGAACCCTCTCGGCGCCTGTGGGTGTCATGGTGGTGACCAGTATCTGTCGGTCCGGCGCCTGTTCACGGAGGGCCCTGACCATGGGAGCAGCCGCGATCACCTCGCCTACGGATGCGGCGTGGATCCAGAGGATGCCGGCATTTTCGGGAACCGGCCCGTAACCCAGCCGCTCCGGCCAGCGCTCGCGGTACCGTCTGTCCTTAAGACCCCGGTACCACAGGAACGCCAGAATGCCGGGTAGCAGCAGCGTCAGCAGAAGTGAATAGAGCCAGCGTGCCATATGCAGGCGTTCCCGGGCTCAGGTGGCGACGGTCAGCCAGTCCCTGTTCCGCTCCCGGCGCCCTTCCACGGCGTCAAAGTACATCTGCTGGAACTGCTCGGTAATGGGGCCACGGCTGCCTTTGCCAATGGTGCGGTTGTCCAGCTCGCGGATGGGCAGCACCTCGGCAGCCGTGCCGGTAAAGAACGCTTCGTCCGCGATGTAGATCTCGTCGCGGGTGATCCGACGCTCTCTCACGGGGATGTCCAGTTCACGGGCGAATTCGAGAATGCTCCGCCGGGTGATGCCATCCAGGCAGGAAGTCAGCTCCGGCGTATGCAGTTCGCCATTGCGGACGATGAACAGGTTCTCTCCAGTCCCCTCCGCAACGTAACCTTCGTTGTCCAGCAGCAGGGCTTCATCATAGCCGCAGCTCATGGCCTCATTGAGCGCCAGCATGGAGTTGATGTAGTTGCCATTGGCCTTGGCCTTGCACATGGTGATGTTCACGTGATGACGCGTGTAGGACGAGGTGCGGATACGGATGCCCTGTTCCCGTGCCTCCGGCGCCATGTACGAGGGCCACTCCCAGGCGGCGATCATGACGTGCACCTGGAGATTGTCCGCACGCAGCCCCATGCCCTCGGACCCCAGGAAAACCATGGGCCGGATGTAGGCAGAGGCCAGACCGTTCTCACGGATCACCAGACGCTGGGCGTCGTTGAGGGTCTCCTGATCGTAAGGCATCTTCATGTTGAGGATGTGCGCGGAGTTGAACAGGCGCTGGGTGTGGTCCTGGAGACGGAAGATCGCCGGTCCCTCATCCGTGCTGTAGGCACGCACCCCCTCAAAGCAGCCCATGCCGTAGTGAAGGGTATGGGTCAGCACATGCACTTTGGCATCACGCCAGGGCACCAGTTCCCCGTCAAGCCAGATAAGACCATCACGATCCGCCATCGACATTGCCGCCAACTCCTCTCGTCTGTATTTTCGGCCAGAGCATCAAACCCGGGATTCTAGCAGGAAACGGGCCCTCCATGAGAACCGGAGAGCGCACGGACGGACAGCCCCTAAACGGCAGGAGGATGCATCAGGGTCTGCCAGCACTCCATGACGTAGCGCCTCTCCGCCTCGAACTGGTCCGCCGAAACCTCGCTGTTGAGGCGCTGCAGCGCACGCCGGTGCACAGTCGAGCGCATGGTAATGAACACATCCCGCAGGCGCTCAGCCATGGCAGTATCCAGAACACCGGCCTCGCCAAGGGATTCCATCTGGCGGATGTTGTCCGACTGGTGGGTGATGGCCGGGTACCGGTGAGCCCAGGCCAGGATGAGGTACTGGACCATGAACTCGATGTCGATGATCCCTCCCGGATCCTGCTTGACGTGGAATATGCCGGGATCCCCGGAGGCATGGGCATCACGCATGCGCTGGCGCATGGCAACCACCTCCTGGCGCAGAGCCTCGGGGTCGCGCTCATTTGCCAGGATATCATGGCGGATCCGCGCAAACCCTTCGCCGGAAACCTGGCTCCCGGCCACCCAGCGCGCCCGGACCAGGGCCTGATGCTCCCAGGTCCAGGCATCGCGCTCCTGGTAGGTACGGAACGCATCCAGCGTGGAGACCAGCAACCCTGAGTTGCCCGAGGGCCGCAGCCGCATATCCACTTCGTAGAGCTGGCCGGAGGGTGTCTGCGCCTGGAGGATGTGCACCACCCGTTGACCGAGGCGCGCATAGAAGACCGCGTTATCAATGGATTTATCGCCATCGGTCACATTCTGCGGATCACTGTCGTGCACGAACACCAGGTCCAGATCCGAGGTGTAGCCCAGCTCGATACCGCCGAACTTGCCATAGCCGATGATCGCGAAGTCCATCTCAATGGGCTCCCCCTGATCATCCGTGGGCGTGCCGTAGCGCTGGGTCAGATGGTGCCAGGCCAGCACCACCACATGCTCCAGAACGGCCTCGGCAATCCAGGTCAGATAGTCGCTGACCTTCATCAACGGCAGTGTGCCACGGATCTCGGAGGCAGCCACGCGCAGCACATGGGCCTTGCGGAAGTGGCGCAGCGCCTCCATCTGTTCTTCCAGATCGTCCAGCGGAATCCGCAGCATCTGCTGGTTCAGGTCCGCCTGCAGCTGATCCCGGTCAGGCGGCGTATAGAGGCTTTCAGCGTTGAGCAGTTCATCCAGCAGCAGCGGCGTCTCCGCCAGCTGGTCCGCAATCCAGGGGCTGGCCGCGCACAGGCGTACCAGTTCCCGCAATGCCCCCGGATTCTCCGTAAGCAGCAGCAGATAGGCGCTGCGGCGCAGAACCGCTTCCACCAGCGGAAGCACACGCTCCAAAGTGGCGGACGGGGCGTCCTCCTCCGCCAGTGCAGCCAGAAGCCGTGGCAGGAAGCGGTCCAGGCGACGCCGCCCCTCACTCTGGAGAGTGGTGACAACCCGGCCTTCCCGCAGGGATTTCAGCCGTTCCAGTGACTCAGTGGCCGACTCGAACCCGGCCCTTTCCAGCCACTGGCTGGCCGTCTCCTCCCCCAGCGAACCGGCCCAGATCTCTTCCCAGCCATCCTGGCCACCGTCATCCTCTCCCTCGTCCTCTTCCAGAGCGATGATGTCCGCGAAATGCGCGTTGACCCGTTCCCGGTGTGCCTGCAGGTCACCGGCAAGGCTGTCCCAGTCCCCGTACCCCATGATCAGCGCCACCCGCGCCCGGCCCACCGCATCCGAAGGCAGAGTCTGGGTCTGCTGGTCGGCAATGCCCTGGAGGGCGTGCTCGGTATCCCGGAGCAGGACATAGGCGCTGTCCAGATCCGCAACCACCTCATCCGGCAACAGCTCCATACTCCCAAGGGCAGACAGCACTTCGCGGAGACGGCGCTCCTGGAGGACCGGCTCACGGCCACCGCGGATCAGCTGGAACGCCTGGGCCACAAACTCAATCTCCCGGATGCCACCGGCTCCCAGCTTGATGTTGCTCTCCAGTGAGCGCCGGCGAACCTCGCGCTGGATGAGCTTTTTCATCTCCCGCAGCGACTCGAAGGCGGAGAAATCAATGTAGCGCCGGTAGATAAACGGGTGCAGCAGCTGCTGAAGGTGGCTGGCATGCTCCCTGGGCCCACTGACCACCCGTGCCTTGATCAGCGCATAGCGTTCCCATTCCCGGCCCTGGTTCTGGTAGTACGTCTCCAGGGCACCAAAGCTCATGGCCAGGGGGCCACTCTCGCCGTTCGGGCGCAGCCGCATGTCCACACGGAAGACGAAACCGTCGGCGGTGGGCTGATCCAGCGCGCGGATCAGCCTCTGACCCAGGCGGCTGAAAAAGACCTGATTGTCGACACTGCGCCGTGCGCCTTCGGTTTCACCACTGCTCGGGTAGGCGAAGATCAGATCGATGTCCGAGGAGAGATTGAGTTCCCCGGCACCCAGCTTGCCCATGCCGATCACCAGCAGGGGCTGGGCGACGTGCTTCCCTGTAACCGGATCCGCGCCCATGGGGGTGCCCCACTCGCGGCAGGCATCCGCGTAGAGCCATGAAACCGCGCCATCGATACAGGCGTCGGCCAGCTCGGTCATGGCGCCCATGGTTTCCTCGAGATCCGCTTCGCCCAGCAGATCGCGCCATACGATCCGGAACATCCAGCGTCGCCGGAAGGTCCGCAGGGCCTTCTGGAGTTCCGCCTCCGCCTGGATATGCGGCTGCTGCGCCTGCCAGTCCTCCTGGATCTCACCCGGGCACCAGGGGCGCGTCAGCAGCTCTGACTCGAACAGCGGCTCCAGCACATCGGGGTGGCGCCGCAACTGCTCGAACAGGAAGTCACTGCGGGCAATGGCCTGGATGATGCCCTCGCGATGGGCCTCGAAATGCGCCTGGCTCGCGGCGGATTCCACATCCATGAGACTGCGCCAGCCTTCAGCCGCCTTCTCCCGGAGGGCGTCAGGCAACGGTGCCAGTTCCCCGTCATCCAGAGGGTCCATCATGGTGGTTACCTTCCTGTCGGTGTGCCATCAGCTCGCCGGTTGATGCCGTTCAGACAAGCAGTGCCAGCTGCAGCGGCGCCAGCCCGCGCATGGTGGTCAGGGCCTCGCGGGGCGACATGCATTGTGCCGCAGCGGATTCGAGCTCCGCTGTGACCTGAGTGTAGGCCTCCCCGGCCCCGGCTGCCTCTGCAGAACCGGACAGTTGTCGATGCAACTGAAGAAAATGCTCCCAGCCAGCCGGATCATCCCCCAGCCAGAAGCGGCACAGGGCATCCAGCCACACCTGGGGACTGGCCCCGGACCCAGCCTCTCCCGATGCGCCCACCCCGGCCAGATGATAGCCCTGCTCAGCCTTGCTGATGCTGTTGAGCAGTGCCGGCACGCTCGCTGTCAGCGCGGTTGCAACCCGCGAGAGAATGCCGGCATCGCCCTCCACCAGTTCCAGCTCGAGTTCACAGAGCGGCTGCTCCTGCCCGCTGGCACGGATCACTCCATTGTCCAGCGCGCATTCGATGCGTGCCCACTGCCCCTGCTCGGACCAGTCAAGCATAAGGACGCGACGCTGGAAGTCCGTGTCAAAGACGGGTGCCAGGTGGCTCAGGGCCGGGTGATCCGCCATGGGGGTGTCAGCCAAAAGCGCCAGGTCCAGGGAAGCTTCCGGTCTTTCCCACTCCCATTCCTGGCGCGCCAAGGCCGCCCCCTGGAGGTGACCGCGGGTTTTCAGGGTCTGGATGTAGCCACTCCCGGTGGCGCGCACGCGCAGAGCCACCCGTTCCGCGTTCAGGGCTCCCTCCGGGGTGTCATAGTAACGGCTGAGGAGCGTCAGGGGCTCGCCCTGCTCCACGGCGCCCCTGGTACTCAGCCAGCCCCCGGCCCGGTCAAGGTTGGCGGGGGTCATGCTGAGTTTGAGCTCGGTCTCGCTCATGGATCAGAACCGGTAACGGGCGCCGACCATCAGATCGAATCGGTCCGGCGTCTGCTCATTCGAACTGGCTTTGTAGCCTTCCACGTACACCGCCATGGACTCGGTCAGATCGTGCATGACCTGGGCCGTGTAGGCGTTGGTGGTTTCGCTATCCAGGTCACCACCGGAAACCTGCTGTGCAAGTTCATCACGCTCCCTTTCCCAGGAAACCGAGAACCGGTTGGGGCCGATGCGGTAGCTGGTCAGCAGGGCCGCCACGCTGGCGATGTCCTTACGGTGCTGATACTGGGCGGTGAAGTGCCAGCGTTCACCCTCATAGGTCATGCGGCCGCCGTAGGTATTCTCGTTGCCTGCCTGAAGCCGTTCCCGTTCGGAGGGGTTTGCCCCGAGCACGTCGCCGCCGTCATTGGAATCCATACCCAGCGCCCATTCCCAGTTGCCAGGAGTATAGCTCAGTACGGCCTGATAGGGACGGCTTTCCTTCTCCTGGTCGTTTCCGACTTCGGGACTACCATCCTCGTTCAGCTGAACCGCGGCATGCAGCCGGAGGTCGCCCCAGGAGGGTGTGGTGTACTGCACCAGACGGTCACGGCCCGTGGTGTAGGGGCCCAGCGGATGGCGCCTTGTATCACGCCCACCGTCCTCATGGCGGAATTCGCCTTCAAAGAAATTGGCAACGTGGTCGAGCTGCTGTTCATACACGGTATCGTCCACGCCACCCCAGATGCGGCCAAAGTCACCCTCAAGGCCGATGTAGGCGTACTCGACATGCTCATCGAACATCCGGTTCCGGTCTTCATCGGCGCGGGTGGGAATAGAGCGCCACTCAGCACGGAAGAAACCCTCGGTACCCGGCATGAGCTCGGTGCGGTTGCGCAGGCCGATCCAGGAGTTGCTGTCGCGGAAGGCAGTTTCGCTGCCAACCGTCCCCCGGCTGCGACTTACCGGTGTATCGTCCGTATCGCGGTGCTCCATCACCAGCCCAAGCTGGCCGTAGATCTCCGGCATCATGTCCAGCCGGTGCGTCAGTGCGTCCACCTCCGCCAGTGTCAGTTCACTGTCGCCGCTGCGGCCCGAATCCTGGGCCTGTACGCCACCAGCCGCCAGCGCGGCCAGTGCCAGAACAATTCCTTTCCGCTTCATGGAACCCCCTAGTGTTATCAGAGCCGGCAGAATACCACTGAGGCCCCACCGGCTAAAGAAACCTCAACGCTACACGCTCAACAGAAACGTTACCGGCCCGTCATTGACCAGCTGTACCTGCATGTCCGCACCAAAACGGCCGGTGGCCAGATGCCCGATCCCGGGCGGTGCCACGTCCACCTCCTGGCGGGCTGCCTCCACAAACGCATTGAACCAGTGTTCGCCGCGCTCGGGCCGGGCCGCGGACGAAAAGGAGGGCCGGCTGCCCTTGCTGGTATCCGCCGCCAGAGTGAACTGGGGCACCACCAGCAGGTCACCGCCGCAATCGCGTAGGCTCCGGTTCATACGCCCCTGTTCATCAGGAAACACACGGTACTCAAGCACGCGCTCCAGCATCCGTTTCTGCTCGGCCGCCCCATCCGTTTTCTGAACCCCAAGAAACAGGAGCAGACCATAACCGACCTCTCCCACGACCTCTCCGTCGATACTGACGCTGGCGCTGCTGACACGCTGTATAAGCCCTTTCAAACAACCTCCTCCTGTCCAGATAACAGCAGCCACTCATGGTGCCAGAAAGCGCCCTGCAATGACGCATACCAGAGTGCACCTGCACCAAAACAGCCCCCAAGGCCAGCCCACAAAGCGCCTCCACCCTCCTGACAACCGCCCCTAACCCTCTTTAGAGACTGATTTTAAGGGACTTTATAAAAAAAGGCACAGCGGCTGCTGTGGTAGGGACAAGTTGCACTGCAACGGAATTAATCAAAACAGCCAACGGAGGCTATTATCATGCAGACTCAACGTACCCGTCTTTTCAGCTGCATCGCTGCCGGATTCATGGGCGCTGGCGCAATGTTCGCCGCGTCACCCGCCGCCGCGTTCGATCCCAGCCTGAGCGCCAGCGTCGGCATTTCCAACATGTATCTGTTCCGCGGCGTCGACCTCAGTACCGGCGGTAACGCGCACGTTTCCGGCAGCCTCGATTTCGACAGCGGCGTCGGGCTCTATACCGGTGTATGGGCCGCCAGCGGCGACTCGAATCTGGGTCAGGAATACGATCTGTATGCGGGTTATGCCACAGACATTACCGATGACGTATCGGTGGATGTTGGTGCCATCAACTACATCTACCCCAGCCAGGACAAATCCACCTCCCCGGACCTCGTCGGTGACTTCTCCGAAGTCTATCTGAATGTCGAAGCCTATGGCGCAAGCCTTGGCTACGTGGATACAGTGGCTGGCCTGCCGGGTTACAGCTATATCACCGCCGGCTACGGCTACGACGCATTCAGTGCCACCGTTGGACATCACAGCTTTGACGATGCAGCTCAGGGCAACAGTTACGGCGGATTCGGAGAAGACATGACGCACCTGGACCTCTCGTTCCAGTTCAACGATGAACTCTCCTTCACCGCCAGCACAATTGTTGATGTAGACAATGACGACGACACTCGCCGCAGTACGCTGATCCAAGCTGTCTACAGCAAGTCCTTCAGCTTTTAACCCAACCCAACCGGCTCGTTCCATCCCATGGCGAGCCGGTCTGACGATTAGCCCCCCCCTATAGGAAGCCGAAATCCGGCCCGAAGCGATCACTCATCGCTTCGGTTGCCCGGATCAGTGCATCGACGATGGCGGGCTCCGAGGCCGCATGTCCGGCGTCACGGATAATGGAAAGATCCGCTTCCGGCCAGGCATCGTGCAGCGTGACAGCGTTCTCCAGCGGGCAGACCATGTCGTAGCGACCGTGAACCATACGGGCCGGTTTATCGCGGATGGCATCCAGGTTGTCCAGGATCCGGTTTTCCTCGATGAAACCGCCGTTGAGGAAGTAGTGACACTCGATACGGGCGAGGGAGAGCGCCAGATGCGCGTGCCCGAAACGCTCCACCGCTGCCGGGTTCGGGTGCAGGGTGGCACAGCGCCCCTCCCAGATCGCCCAGGTGCGGGCGGCCTGCAGGCGCTCCAGCTCGTTGTCGCTGTGCAGCAGCCGGTGGTAGGCACGGATCAGGTCATCCCGCTCACTCTCCGGGATAAGGGCGATGAAATCCTCCCAGTAATCCGGAAAGATCCGGCTGGCCCCGTCCTGCAGGAACCAGCTGATATCGCGCTCGCGGCAGAGAAAGATACCCCGAAGGATCAGCCCCAGAACCCGCTCCGGGTGGGATTGGGCGTACAACAGACTGAGCGTGGACCCCCATGAACCGCCAAACAGAAGCCACTGCTCAATGCCGAAGAACGCGCGGATGCGCTCCATGTCCTCAAGCAGATGGGCGGTGGTATTGTGCTCTACGGAAGCAAACGGGGTGGAGCGGCCGGAACCGCGCTGATCGAAGAGGATGATGCGGTAGCGCTCCGCATCAAAGAAACGGCGGGCAGTGCCATCACTGCCCGCACCCGGACCGCCGTGAACCACGAGCACCGGGATCCCGTCGGGATGCCCGGACTCCTCCAGGTAGAGACTGTGGCCATCCCCCACGTCCAGGCGATGGGTGGCGTAGGGGGCGATTTCCGGGTAAAGGGTCAGCATGCCCCAAGTCTAGGCGCCCGGGGCAGGCTCAGCCACCTTATTTCTTGCCGGCGCGCTTGCGATCCGTTTCAGTCAGCAGCTTCTTGCGGACCCGCAGGTTATTGGGCGTAACCTCCACCAGTTCATCGTCATCGATGAACTCAAGCGCGTTCTCGAGGGTCATCTCGATCGGCGGGGTCAGCACCAGGTTCTCGTCCGTACCAGCGGCACGCACGTTGGTGAGCTGCTTGCCCTTGGTCGGATTCACCGTCAGGTCATTCTCCCGCGCGTGAATACCGATAACCATACCCTCGTACACCTCGGCGCCCGGGCCCACCATCAGGCGGCCACGGTCCTGCAGCGTAAACAGAGAGTAGGCTGTGGTAGTGCCCTTGACCATGGAAACGATGGCACCGTTATGGCGGTGTTCGGCCATACCACCCTTGACCGGACCCCAGTGGTCAAACACGTGGGTCAGGATACCCGAGCCCTGGGTCAGGGTCAGGAACTGGGAGCGGAAACCGATCAGCCCGCGCGCCGGCATGATGAAATCAATCCGCACGCGCCCACGGCCGTCCGGCACCATGTTCTGCATCTCGGCGCGGCGGTTGCCCATCTCTTCCATGACCGAGCCCTGGTGCTGCTCTTCGATGTCGACCACGACCTGCTCGTAGGGCTCTTCCTTGGCGCCGTTGTTCTCACGCTGCACCACTTCGGGGCGTGAGACGCCCAGCTCAAAGCCTTCACGGCGCATGTTCTCGATCAGAACAGCCAGGTGCAGCTCACCACGGCCTGAGACCGTGAACTTTTCCGCTGCGTCGCCCTGCTCGACCCGCAGCGCCACGTTGTGCAGCAGCTCCTGCTCAAGGCGCTCCTTGATCTGGCGGCTGGTGACGTATTTGCCGTCCTGGCCAGCGAAGGGCGAATCGTTCACCTGGAACGTCATGCTTACGGTCGGCTCGTCCACGGTCAGCGCCGGCATCGCCTCGGGGGCTTCGCGGCTGCAGATCGTATCCGAGATGCGAAGGTTGCTGATGCCGGAGATACAGACAATATCGCCCGCGTTGGCTTCATCCACGTTCACGCGGTTAAGGCCGAGGAAGCCTTTCACTTCCAGCAGCTTGGCATTGCGCTGCTCCCCCTCGCGGTTAATCACGGCCACCTGCTGGCCGGGCTTCATCTGGCCGCCCTTGATGCGGCCCACGCCCAGCACGCCCACGTAGGGGTCGTAGTCCAGCGAGGAGACCTGCATCTGCAGGGATGCGTCCGGATCCACGCTCGGTGCCGGAACCTGGTTGACGATCATCTTGAACAGCGAATCCATGTCGTCTTCCAGGGCATCCGGATCCTCACCGGCAATGCCGTTGAGGGCGGAGGCGTAGACAATCGGGAAGTCCAGCTGGTCCTCGTTGGCGCCCAGTGCATCGAACAGGTCGAAGACTTCGTTGATCACCCAGTCCGGGCGGGCGCCTTCCCGGTCCACCTTGTTCACCACAACAATGGGGTTAAGCCCCTTGGCGAACGCCTTCTGGGTCACGAAGCGGGTCTGGGGCATGGGGCCGTCAACGGCGTCGACCAGCAGCAGGACCGAGTCGACCATGGACATGACCCGCTCCACCTCGCCACCGAAATCGGCGTGGCCGGGCGTGTCGACGATGTTGATCCGGTATTCGCCCCAGTTGATCGCAGTATTCTTGGAGAGGATGGTGATGCCCCGCTCCTTCTCCTGATCATCGGAGTCCATGATACGGTCAGTGTCCGATGACTTGCGATCCAGGGTCCCGGATTGCTGCAGCAGCTGGTCGACCAGCGTGGTCTTGCCATGGTCAACGTGTGCAATGATGGCGATGTTGCGAAGATTCTCAATCACGAAAAGGGCCTCTGAATCACTGGTATTTCGAATGAAGGGCGGTGAAAATGAGGGTCGATCCGGGCTTTCCCCGAACCAAGGGCGCGGATTGTACACGAACAGACCGAGTTATTCCATGAGGTCATTTCTGCAACGAGTAACAGGGGCATTTTCCGACGGGCCTCTGCTGCAGTCCAAAAACGCACCAGATTGGACCGGCCTCACGCGTTTGTGCACCGTAATAGTGCGTCGTGCAGCGACGTCAGCGCACCAGGATGACGCCAATGCCCTGTTATGCGGCCAGAAAAGAGCAAATCCGGTAATTGGCAAGCCTTTTGCTTAAGGGTGGTCAGGCACGCGAAAGGCCCCACCACGGTGCACAGGGCCGGAGCCACGAGCACTCTGCTCTACTCAAATGAACCACAGATGGAGTTCTGACATGTCCAAGAACACACTGAAGCTGATCCAGGAACACGACATCAAGTGGATCGACCTGCGATTCACCGACAGCCGCGGCAAGGAAATGCATGTCACCATGCCTGCCAGCGGGGCCGATGACGACTTCTTCACGGACGGCGCCACCTTCGATGGGTCCTCCATCAATGGCTGGAAGGGCATCAACGAGTCCGACATGATCCTGATGCCCGATGATGACGCAGTCACCCTGGATCCTTTCGCGGAAGAGCCCACCCTCAACATCACCTGTGACATCGTTGAGCCGGCAACCATGCAGGGCTATGAGCGTGATCCGCGCTCCGTGGCGCGGCGCACCGAGGATTACATGAAATCCCTGGGCATCGCGGATGCGGCCCTGTTCGGCCCTGAGCCCGAGTTCTTCGTGTTCGATTCCGCCAAGTGGAAAGTGGACATGGACTCCGCCATGTACGAAATCCACTCCGAGGAAGCCGCCTGGGTCTCCGGTGAGGACTTCGAGCGCAACAACACCGGCCACCGGCCCAAGGTGAAGGGCGGCTACTTCCCGGTACCCCCTGTGGATTCCCTGCACGACCTGCGTGGCGCCATGTGTGCCGCCATGGAATCCATGAACCTTGAGATTGAGGTGCACCACCACGAAGTCGGCACCGCCGGTCAGTGCGAGATCGGCGTTGGCCCGAATACGCTGACCCGCAAGGCGGACGAGGTGCAGATTCTCAAGTACTGCGTGCACAACGTGGCCCATGCCTTCGGCAAGACCGCCACCTTCATGCCCAAGCCGGTGGTCGGCGACAACGGCTCCGGCATGCACGTCAACATGTCGCTGAGCAAGGACGGCAAGAACATGTTCTCCGGCGACAGCTACGCCGGCCTGAGCGAAAATGCCCTCTACTACATCGGCGGCATCATCAAGCATGCCAGGGCCATCAACGCGTTCACCAACGCGTCCACCAACTCCTACAAGCGCCTGGTTCCAGGCTTCGAAGCGCCGGTGATGCTCGCCTACTCCGCGCGCAACCGCTCCGCGTCCATCCGGATCCCGTACACCAACAACCCCAAGGCACGCCGGATCGAGGTGCGCTTCCCGGACCCGTCCGCCAACCCTTACCTGGCGTTCTCCGCGCTGGTCATGGCGGGCCTGGACGGCATCCAGAACAAGATCCACCCCGGCGAAGCCATGGACAAGGATCTCTACGATCTGCCCAAGGAAGAGGCACTGGAAATCCCGACCGTGTCGGAGACCTTCCAGGAAGCGCTGGACGCTCTCGAAGCGGACCACGAGTTCCTGACCCAGGGCGGCGTCTTCACCGAAGACATGATCCAGGGCTACATCGACCTCAAGCGTGAGGATGTAACCCGCTACAACATGACCACCCATCCGGTGGAATTCGACATGTACTACTCCGTGTAAACACGGCTCCAGTACCTGTCAGAACCCGGCCCGGGGCAACCCGCGCCGGGTTTTTTGTTGCATTGGCAACGCGGTGCTTGAATAATCGGGAAAGGATATCCGTCCGTCCCGAATCCGGAGGCTCCGTGTTCCGATCAACAATTGCCCTCACAGCGCTGGTCCTGGCCTTTCTCCTGCCCTTGTGCAGCAGCACCGTGGCCGGTGAGATCTACCGGCACGTGGACGAGAACGGCAACGTAACCTATTCGGACGAGCCGGCCGGCGATGACAGCGAAGCCATGGAACTGGAGCCCTTGCCGGAGGTCAGCCTGCCCGATGGCGCAGCGCGCGAACGCCGCAACAGCGAACGCGAGGGCGACGGCGGAAACAACGACAAGCAGGGCTACGAGTCCATCGAGATCACCCAGCCGGAACACGACAGCGCTTTCTGGCGCGGCGATGGGCTGGTCGTGGTACGCATCCAGTCCCAGCCCTCGCTGCGTTCCGGTCACCGCTTTGCCCTCGAACTGGATGGCGAGAGAACCCGCCAGAGCCGCAGCACCAGCTTCACGCTGGAGAACATGAACCGGGGTACCCACGAGATCGTGATCCATGTGGTCAACGCCAACGGCGAGACAATCAGCTCCTCCGATGTCACCCGATTCACCCTGCACCGCCCCTCGCAACTGAACTGAAGACCGGCTCGCCGGGACCCCCCTGGCGACACCGCCCGCGTCCAGACTGCGACCGCTTCAATGCACTGTATTGGTGCGCACGAAAACCTTCTGCATTAGCATGGGGCAGAACGCGATTCCAACCGTGCACTGATTCGGCCCAGCAGCGCTTTTACACCGACCCAGAAGCTGGTTTGATTCTTGCAGAGCCTGTTCCCAGGAGGGGACCTATGACCGAACCCATGCACCAGCGCATCCTGGACAATCTGGCGACAGCGGTTCTGGTGCTCGATCACGACAAACGCACGCGCTACCTGAACCCAGCTGCCGAGATGCTGCTCCAGACCAGTGGCGACCGCATCCGCGGCCTGCCGGTGACCAGTATCTTCGTGGAGCCGGACGCGGCCCTGCAGACGCTCACCGAGACTGCCGCCACCGGCCATACCTTCACCAAGCGCGAAGCGGAACTGCTGCTGCCCAGTGGCCAGCTGATCTGCGTGGACTATTCCATCTCACCGTTCCCCGGGGACGACCCCCTGCTGCTGATGGAAATCCAGCAACGGGACCGTCTCCAGCGCATCTCGCGGGAAGAGGAACTCCTCACCCAGCAGGAGACCACGCGTACCCTGGTGCGGGGCATGGCCCACGAGATCAAGAACCCTCTGGGCGGTATCCGTGGGGCGGCCCAGCTGCTGGAACGTGAGCTGGAGAACGCGGAACTGCGCGACTTCACGCGGGTGATCATGGAGGAGGCGGACCGGCTGCGCACCCTGGTGGATCGGATGCTGGGCCCGAACCGGGCCATCGAGACAGCCCCCACCAACATCCATGATGTGGTTGAACATGTGCGTACCCTGCTGGAAGCCGAAGGCGGCAGCCAGGTCAGCCTTGTGCGGGACTACGATCCCAGTATCCCCGAGTTCATGGGCGACCGCGAGCAGCTGATCCAGGCCATCCTCAACATTGCGCGCAATGCCCTGGAAGTGCTTACCAAGCACCCGCCGGAGGATGCAGAGCCCACGATCACCATGCGTACCCGCGCCCTGCGCCAGTTCACCATCGGCCATACGCGCCACCGGCTGGTCTGCCGGGTGGACATCATCGACAACGGGCCCGGCATTCCACGCGAGCTTCAACCGAACATTTTCTACCCCATGATCAGCGGCCGCCCCGATGGCACCGGGCTCGGGCTGGCCATTACCCAGAGCATCGTGGGGCAGCACCAGGGCCTGGTGGAATGTGAGAGCCAGCCCGGCTGCACCCGATTCATCATCTTTCTTCCCCTGGAGGCCTCCGAATGAGCGCCACTGTCTGGATCATCGACGACGACCGCAGCATCCGCTGGGTGCTGGAGCGCGCACTGAGCCGCGCCGACCTTGAAACGGTCAGCTTTGAAAGCGGCGAAGGCATACTGGAACGGCTTGAGCAGGACCAGCCGGATGCTGTGATCAGCGATATCCGAATGCCCGGCATCGATGGCATCACCCTGCTGCGCTCCATCAGTGAACGCTTCCCCATGGTGCCGGTCATCATCATGACGGCCCACTCGGATCTGGACAGCGCGGTCTCTTCCTATCAGACTGGCGCTTTTGAATACCTGCCCAAACCCTTTGACGTGGACGAGGCCCTCTCCCTCATCCAGCGCGCCATTGATCATGGCCGGGAGCAGCGCTCAAGCGCCCGTGAGCGGGAGGCGGAACACGCCGGCGAGAATGCCGAGATCATCGGTGAGGCCCCCGCCATGCAGGAAGTTTTCCGGGCCATAGGGCGCCTTTCGCACTCCAACATCACAGTACTGATCAACGGGGAAAGCGGCACAGGCAAGGAACTGGTCGCACGCGCCCTGCACAACCACAGTCCGCGCTCAGGCGGCCCCTTCGTGGCCCTGAATATGGCCGCCATTCCACGGGACCTGATCGAATCCGAGCTGTTCGGCCACGAGAAAGGCGCCTTCACCGGCGCCAACGCTGCCCGCCAGGGCCGCTTTGAGCAGTCCAACGGTGGCACCCTGTTTCTGGACGAGATCGGTGACATGCCGGCGGACACCCAGACCCGCCTGCTCCGCGTTCTGGCCGACGGCGAATTCTACCGCGTCGGCGGCGCCACACCTGTTCGAGCGGACGTGCGCATCATCGCCGCCACCCACCAGAACCTGGAGGAACGGGTACGCGAAGGCAGCTTCCGCGAGGACCTTTTCCACCGGCTCAACGTCATCCGCGTTCACCTGCCAACGCTCAGCGAGCGGCGGGAGGACATCCCGCTGCTGATGCGCCACTTCCTCAAACAGGCCGCACATGAACTGAATGTCGAGCCCAAGATCCTCAAGGAAGAGACCGAGACCTACCTCAGCACCCTGCCTTGGCCCGGCAACGTGCGCCAGCTCGAGAACGTGTGCCGCTGGCTGACCGTGATGGCCTCCGGCCGCGAGATCCACGTGAACGACCTGCCCCGGGAACTGCTGGAGCAGGAGGAAGGAAGCAGCAACGCCGGCAGCTGGCAGGAGCAGCTGCGCGACTGGGCGGACCGAGCACTGAAACAGGGGAAACACCCGATCCTGGATACCGCGTTACCGGAATTCGAACGCGTGATGATCGAAACCGCCCTCAAACACACCGGCGGCCGGCGGCGGGATGCGGCGAACCTTCTGGGCTGGGGGCGGAATACGCTGACGCGGAAGATCAAGGAACTTGGTATGGATGAGCACGCCGAAGAGGCGCCACAGGAAGACTGACCCCCGCTCCTACTGGACCTCCCGCCAGTAGATGATGCGATCGTGACCCCGATAAACGCCGAAGGTAGCAGTGGCGCTCGGGTTCTGGAGATTGCCGTCGCTGTCGAAAGGTTTCAGCCAGTCAGGCACATTGAGCAGCTCAACCTCACTCTGGCGGTCGTCAGGGTCGACCGGATCACGCCCTGAGCGCAGAAGAATCTCATTACCAGATTTGGGTTGGCCACCGGAAAGACCGTACGTCTCCGCTGTAGAGTCTCCTGACCTAACATTATCCGCCACATCCTGCGAAGCGATCTGAATATCTCCTCCATCTTCCTCATTCCAGGGACTGTACTGGAAACACCCTTCCCCGCTTTCCGCAGGAGGAACGTCACTCTCGTCAGCGGTGTTCAGCCTGAAGCGCTCACCATCCCAATACTCAGCCCTGAGCGGCATAATGAGGTCCACGTTCTCCGGGCCGTAAACACTGCCCAGACTGATACGGCCATAACGGATCTCCACACCGGCGGGATCCAGAGTGACAGGGTTCTGACTCTCCATCAGCTGCGCATCACCGTCATCAACACCATCAACCTCCAGAGTGAGATTGCTCGTGAACGGCTCGATCCGTGCGCCCTCAGTCCGGATGTAGATGAATTCATCACCGACGAACTGATAGAGCATATTCCCATCTTCCAGAGGGGTCAGGTCTCCCTCAGGCGCTTGATCAACCGACACGTCGAGACCATTGTCAGCATCCTCTTCAGGGAAGATTCGCGAGACATCCCCGGCCTCCAGCAACTGCCATGTTTCACGATAATTGGTGACCTGAGGCGCGGTCCCTGATGCCCGATAGGCTTTCGGTGTGATGGTCAGTTCCGGTGCCTGAGCCGGATCATAGCCATGCGGCTGCCCAGTGTACGCAAAGTTATTGCAGGTCGGCTCAAAAGCCCCGTCTGACGGCTCGACAGCAAACATTTCCGGGTGGAACCTACCCACGAAGCCCGACCGGCCCCGAACCATTACCGACCGACCAAGATAGCCACCATCCAGTAATGCCTGCACAGCAATACTGCCCGCTTCATCAAACTGGGTCGTAACAGAGCCCTGCCCATCAGTGAACGCGTCGACCTCCGGCATACCGGCCAAGCCCGGATCCGCTGGGTTGGGCGGTCCGGCAACCAGGGTAGAGGACAACTCCGCGACGGGTTTACTGCCGCCAAAGGAAGCAGTTGACGCGTTATCCGAAAGATCCGCCCGATTCGTTGGATCCGGCGTCTCATGACCATCCGGCTCCCCATCATCATTGCCATCATCAGCTGCCTGCCACTGTACCGCCCGCACACTGACGTCGAACGGACGCCCCGCAGCCTGAAATGCATCGCCGGTGGGGGATGAAGCGCCTGGATTGTCGGGGACGGAGACATGAAACGCGAATGGGCGAACAGTCCATTCCGGCCCCTGCCCGCTCACCGGCAAGGGGTTCCCTTCTTCATCCTGAACAATACCGGAACTGTCATCCAGGACATTCAATGAATACTGAGCTACATCCGTGGCCTGCCATGGCAGTTCCGCAATACCCTCATTGAACACCACATCAACATTTCCGGATCCTGGCTCCGAGTCTGGCAGGCCACCACTGCCATCCAGAGAGGGGGCCTCTCCACCTGGATCCTGATCTGCACGATCCAGCCATGCTTTCAGAGCCACGGCACCATCATAAGCAGTAATCGGCCCGCACTGCTGATCCTGTCCACGTCCATAAGCGGCGATCTCAACTTGATGATCACGACCAGCAACAAAATCCGTTCCGAGAGGATCCGTAGACTGGATCTGGAATATGTTTTCCCGGAACTGGATAGGATCCGAGGTCGTGCCTACCTGGGCCCCACTATCAACAACGCTGACGGTGAGCCGGTCCGCCAACTCGTTCGCCAGAGCCAGCGTCACCTGACCTTCATCCGCATCAACAAACTGGTACTGTGCAGCACCATTATTGTCATTGTCAGGGGAAGGAGTCAGACCGCCCTCCCCATCCGCAATCGACCAGTTGCCATTGCCGGACGAGGTTGAAAGATCGACAGCCCCGGTATAATCAGCAACCTGTGCCCCCGAGCTGTTGATGGCGGTGATCTGGATTGGCAATGGTTCACACACACTGGCAACGGATGAAGCATTGATCTCGAAACCTGCCAGACCTGTGTTGCAGGCTCTGCTTTCATTGGCCAGACGCACCGCCTGCGAACTGCTGATCGCACTGGCGGAATAGCGGAACTCATCAAAATCAAACGCCGCGGGGGCGGTTCCATCGGAAAAACCGCCAATCTGGATTGCAGAGTCGGCTTCAACAACGGAACGTCCTCTTTCGTAATCCTCCCTGATGACCTCTTCATTGCCATTCACATACATAACCAGCTCATTGGTTTCAAGATCATGGCTTACGGCAACATGCACCCAGTTCCCTGAGAAAGGATCTGTTTCAGTGCCTGCATCCGGAGTCCATCGCAACTCGCGCTGCCGGATACTGCCCTGTCCCTGGCCCTGCCCCTGACGTGTATGAACGACAAAGACGAGATCCCGACTTCCCCCGCGAAAATCCGCCAGCACTTCAGCCCTTTCGGCATAGAAGTCGGTTACATCGCCTACTGCGACAATACTGGGCGTGTCGCTGGTCTGTTGCCCCTCCTCCATCCGCACCCAGAAGCCCATGCTGAATGAGTCACTGTTATTAGCGACGTCTGATTGGGCAGTTATGTTGCCGTCGGCTGGTATGGATGCAAAACCACAGGTGCCCGGGGAATTGGGAATCGCGCCGTCTTCCCCCGCGCTGACGAAAGATGCTCCGTTTGAGGTGCCCGTATTACCGTTCCCGCTCTGATCCGGAACGGAGGCCGCCCCCTCCCAGTCCCCATCAAACCAGTAGGCAATGTCAGCGGAAGCTTTGAGCGGGTCACCGTTCGTAGTTATCCGGATCTTGCCGTCGGCACCGGCACCCCCTTCCATATCAGGACATAAAAAGCATGTGGTAGCTCCACCTCCTCCACCTCCAGGAGCTTCACCTGGGCTTCCGGACTGATAATCTCCAAATTCGGTTTCCGCGCCATCACCAACGCTGCCGCTATCCTGGCCCGCCAGCCCTCCTTCAGGGGTTTGACCATCAGCACCATTCCCTGCTGGACCAGCTGAAGCACCACCTCCCCCAGCTTGCCTGTCCGTCTCCAAAAATCCGCCTGTTTCCCCTGAGCCTCCGGTACCGCCTTGATAGACCTCAGCACCAACACCGGAACCACCTACAGCCCCTTCGTCGTCGTCAAGCGGAACACTTTCGCCCCCAAAAGCTTCAACATCCCCCGCAGGCCCCCTCAGAAAGGAGCTTTCACCCGCTTCGCTACTGCTACTTCCAGAACCAACCTGGTACTCGTAAGTTTCCCCCGGGTTTACCTGGAACGTCTCGATGACATAGCCACCACCGCCACCACCACCAGCAGCTCCAGGACGTTGACGGCTACCACCACGCCCCCCACCACCCCAGAGCTCAACGGTGATCTCGGAAACATTGTCAGGCACAACCAGGGTTCCAGCTCCCGGTTCCGATAGCACCTGCTCTGCAGCACCACCTGTGCGAACAGTTAGAATGGAAGCAATAATGAAAAACAGTGTCAGACTTCCACTTAGCCGCTTCATCGAGCCAATACCTCCACCGTGCGGCTGGCCACATCCGCTCCGCTGCCGCATTGCCCATGGCTCTCAATACGGAAGACCTTCTCCTGTGTGCTGAGGTCAGTACACTTGACGTCCGCCTCACAGTCCCTGAGACCGTTGCTGAAACCATCAAAAGTACGGGATCCGAAACCACAACCCTCCCCTTCATCCTGCAGGGTCATGGCCAGCTGCGCACCGGACTCCGCCGCGTAGTAGGCTCGCGTGGACTGGATGTCCAGCGCCTCAGCCTCACCGGTGGTCTGTTGGAGCTGCGCAATGGTCGAGACAATCAGTGCCATGACCGTAATCAGGAAGATGGCCATCACCAGTCCGGCACCGCCCTGGGACGAGCGGCGCCCCTGGGACTGCAGAGGGTGTGGTTCAGGGAACATTGCGCACCTGTACCTCCTGGGCCACAGAGAGGGACTCCTCAGAGTCCGCCGACTGCAGCGTAAATTCAAAGGTCACCACGCCGTTGCGCTGACGTGTCGGCGGTATAAAACTGAAAATCAGTGGCCCGTCGCCAAGCGGCATCGCAACCACCTCACGAACACCTCCACTGGGCCGGCCACCACTGGCGTTAAGCCCATAGCCGGAATACCGGAAAAGGTAGCGACTATTGGTCCCCGTGCCACGACAGAAACTCACCGGATCTCCGGTAAGCGTTACGCGTCGCTGTGGTGAATGCTCTGGAAACGTATGGGGCGAACTGAGCGTGACAGTGCGCTCCTCCCCGGACCCGCTGACCGACCCCAGCCCCGCCCGGGTTTCAGCCCCCGTCTCATACAGTCCATCCGGGAAGTCACTCTCGGCATAGGGATAGATGAACACTCGGATGGCTTGCTCCGTCGAGCGCGAGAAAGGTACTGCCTGGAACTCGGACAGCGCCCGTTTGGGTTCAAAGCTATCCGCACCGTCCACGTACCAGGACCCCGCCACGATCGGGAAAAACTCGATGCACTCCCCACCTTCACTGGTGCGGATGCTGCCCGGCAATGCCGAGCGCAACTCACGGCTGACCTGCTCGGAAGCAACCCCTGCTCCGAGTGCCAGACGCTGGCGATTGGCGGTATCCAGCGCCCCCTGAGTGGAGAACTGAATGAAGCGCACCGAGATGGCCGCGATGATGCCCAGGATCACGATCACCATGACCAGCTCCGTCAGCGTGAAGCCCTGCTGGCGGCGCATCAGAAGTTACCCTTGTAGGCTGTGAACGTCATGCTCGGCCCCTGGGCTGGATAGACCATGACGTCAATGCGCTTGGCGTCATCGCCCACACCCACTTCGGCCCCGGCACAGGTAACGCTTACTTCTACACGATACCCTTGATAGGCCTCGCCAAAACCACCGGATACCAAGCGCGGCGGCGAGTCCTCCAGCCCCTGATAGTCATTCACCGTCTTGTAATCGGCACGCTCTTTCCCGCCACCCGTACCTGTATCGTTACAGCCACTGGCGGAAGGACTACCGCCCGGGCCGACCCCCGGCCCGAACCGCCGCGCAAGAATCTCGTCCAGGTAGGCCTGACCCACGGCAGTGGTCCGTGACTGATAAAGCGTGTTCGCACTGCGCCCCACCACCAGTGAATAGCTACCAATCACACCGGCGATGGCAACCCCGACGATCACAATCGTGATCACCAGCTCGATCAGGGTGACACCGAACTGCCGTCTGGAGGGATAACAAGAACAGGAGTCAGCCATCAACGCAGCGCTCCGGGTAGGCAAACCCTGAAGCGGAGACACAGGCCGGGTGGCCTGCGCCTCCATCCGCAGGAACAAAGGTCAGATCAACTCCGCTACCCGCGGCCACTGGCTCATCACTGGCATTGACCCGTCGGCTGCCCCGGTAATACAGAGTGCCAGGGTTATTCTGAAGGCTAGCTCCTTCCCGAGCGGCCGTCCGGGCACCTTCCTGGTTTTCACTACACCCCGCATCCGCTTTAGTGGAAACACGAAAACACCACTGCCCCGCCGATTCATTGATAGTCAGGGCAATGGTGGTGTCAGTGTTGGCAAGGGCTCGCTTCTGCGCAAGAAGGGAGGAAGAAACAAACTGATCCCTACCAGCACCAGCAGTGTAGGTTGCCGGCGATGCCAGAAGGCCGATTCCAAGGGCGCTGACTATGCCGACCAAAATCAGCGTAATGACAAGCTCAATCAGGGTGAAGCCGAACTCACTTGATACCGGACCAGACTCCATACACGTCTGACTCCCTGGCCGCCCCCGATCAACAATCACACTTCCAGGGAATATCTATCAACAACCGCCAGTGCTCACGTTGATCGTCGGCGGAGTGTCAGTACCTGTCGCCTGATTATACTCAACCTGACAATTTGCGGGGTTAGTAGCCCCATCCGCCTGGACGGTTAGGGGCTCGCCGTCATTAACCGTATAGTCCGCCTCATTAATCTGAGCGGCCGCCATGATCCCGTTCGGAGTGCTGGCATCAGC
>ENA-ORCO01000075-ORCO01000075.1-marine-metagenome-genome-assembly--contig:-NODE-75-length-85689-cov-4.281152_pt1 | contig 85689 bp, 82 predicted proteins | sample MGYA00248633_ERZ508508 | MGnify/ENA primary metagenome ERZ508508 (study PRJEB26179, sample SAMN06268845) | marine metagenome | isolation source: A23 P1 aerobic enrichment on pine of planktonic cells taken...
CCCGGAACAACTCATCTGCGCCCGAAAGCGCCGCCGCTGTGGGCCGTTGCCCCGAAAGAGATGCGTATTCTACACCCGCACAGGGTGTCGTCAACAGGAGATTTCAGAATGATGTCATCGGACATCCACTCACTGGACATGGACCCGCGCAATCTTCTTCCGACCCGCCTGGATCACGTATGACTGCCCCGCCGGCAGCGACTGTCGATCGCCAAGGGGCTCGCCGTCCACATAGACAGCCCCCTGCTTCACCACATCCTTGGCAGCACCTCCCTGGGCCAGCCCCGCCTGCTTAAGCAGACTGACCACAAAGAGTTCAGCCTCCCCACCTGCATCCACGGTCACCTCGGGAACATTTTCGGGAATCTCACCGAGCTCCACTCTGTTCCCCGCGGAGCGATGGGCATTCTCAGCCGCCTCTTGGCCGTGATAGCGACTGATCAGCCAGTGCGCCAGCGCCTTCTTGGCCTCCTGTGGATTGAGCCCTTCCTCTTCCACCTGTCGGCGCAGTGCCTCAACCTCATCCATGGGCTTGAGCGTCAGCAGTTCGAAGTAGCGCCATACAAGCTCATCAGGAACCGAAAGCAGCCGGCTGTACATCTGCCCCGGGGCATCCGTGATCCCCACGTAGTTCCCCAGGGACTTGGACATCTTCTGAACCCCGTCCAGCCCTTCAAGGATCGGCATGGTCAGCACCACCTGAGGCTCCTGGTCGTAGTGGCGCTGTAGATGCCGCCCCATGAGCAGGTTGAACTTCTGGTCGGTGCCGCCAAGCTCCACGTCCGCCTCCAGCGCCACAGAGTCATACCCCTGGACCAGCGGATAGAGGAACTCATGGATGGCAATGGACTCATTGGCCTGGTAGCGCTTGTGGAAATCATCACGCTCAAGCATGCGGGCCACTGTGTACTGGCTTGCCAGCCGGATCATGTCCGCCGCGCCCATCTCATTCATCCAGGTGGAGTTGAACACAACCCGCGTCTTTTCTGGGTCAAGTACCCGGAAAACCTGCTCCTTATAGGTCTCCGCGTTTGCAGCCACCTCTTCTTCTGAGAGAGGCGGGCGCGTGGCACTTTTCCCGCTGGGATCGCCGATCATGCCGGTGAAGTCCCCGATCAGAAAGATGACCTCATGGCCCAGCTCCTGGAACTGGCGCAGCTTGTTCAGGAGCACAGTGTGGCCCAGGTGCAGATCGGGCGCCGTGGGATCAAACCCGGCCTTGATCCGCAGTCTACGGCCACTGCGCAGCTTGGCAGCCAGGTCTTCCTCGGGGATCAGCTCATCCACACCCCGGTGGATCTGGGCGATGGCGTCATCAATGTTCGTCATGGATACTTGTCTACTCCGATCTGTTCCAGCAGGGCTACCCGCTACACACACTGACAATTTTCATAAGCCATTAACACGGCGGTAATCCCGCCAAATTCACTTTGTGTCGCAGGCACTTGCAAAGGGCGCAATTGTAACAGGAAACCACAGAGCGCGTTGCACCGCACAATAAAGGCAATCGTTTTTTTGCGCCCACTGCTGTTTTCATTATACTTCGAGTAATTCTGCGAACTTGCCCGAAAAGTTTGCTCCAACACTGAAACAACAGGGTATAACCGTGCTCAGACAATTCCCGGGAACCCATATCGCCGCGCTTGCCGGTATTACCGCACTGGTTGGTGTCACCCTGCTGGTAAGTCCGGGCAGCAACCAGAGCCAGACCACAAAGGCTTTTAACGTGGCGCCTGTCTCTCCCGTTCCACAGGACAGCCAGACCTCAACACAACAGTATTCACAGGCCGGCATGGTATCGCCCGCGCGGACACTGGCATACGCCGACGCACCGGATCTCCAGAGCCTTCTCGGCATCAATCTGGCAGCCGTCCCTCAAGCCCAGACGTCCGCCACCCAACCGGAACCCCGCGACGAGAACATCCAGGAGAACGAGCTGGAGTGGCGGCGCTTCACCATCGAGAGGGGCGACTCTCTGTCATCCCTTTTCACCGATGCTGGCGTGAGTCACCAGGAGATGTACCGCATCCTGAATGGTGAAGGGAAGCCGGATGAATTGTCGCGCCTGCGTGCCGGCCGGGAAATCGAATTCGGCTTTGATGATGACGGCAAACTCTCCATGGTGGTCCTGCACAACAGCCGCACCACCAAGCTCAAGGCGGTGCGCCAGGACGAGAGCTTCCACACTCACGAGGAAATGCGTGAACCCAGAGTGGAGCTGGCCTATGCCACCGGCGATATCCAGACTTCCTATATCCTTGCTGCGAATCGCGCCGGGCTGGGCACCAAGGTCCGTAACAAGCTCTCGCGCATCTTCGGGTGGCGCATCGATTTCTCCCGGGACCTTCGCAAGGGTGATCGCTTTGGAGTTCTGTATGAAAAACAGTATCTCGATGGAGAAATGATCGGCCACGGGCGAATTCTGGCCGCCACTTTCACCAACAAGGGAAAGACCTATTCCGCAGCCCTCTACACGGATGCGAACGGCAACAGCGACTACTACACACCGGAAGGTGAAAGCCTGCGCAAGGCTTTCCTGCGCACCCCGCTCCAATACCAGCGGGTCTCCTCCCACTTCGACATGAACCGCCGCCACCCCATCCTCAACCGGGTCCGGCCTCACGAAGGCACGGATTTCGCGGCCTCACCGGGCACCCCCGTTAAAGCCTCCGGCGACGGTCGGATCACCTATGTGGGGCGGGATGGCGGCTATGGCAAAACCGTCCGTATTGATCACGGCAATGAGGTTTCCACCGTCTACAGCCACCTGCGCAGCTACAGGAGAGGACTTCGTCGGGGTGAAACCGTCCAGCAGGGCGACGTGATCGCCTACGTCGGCATGAGCGGACTGGCGACCGGGCCGCACCTGCACTATGAATACAGGGTCAGTGGCCGCCCCCGGAACCCGCTGCATGTCAGCCTGCCGGACGCAGAGCCTATTCCGGAGGACCAGATGGCCCAGTTCCGGGCCCAGACCAACCCGCGCCTTGCCCGCCTCTCCGAGGAGGACAACTCCTTCCAGATCGCCCTGGCCGAGGAGTGAATGGCAGGCCAGCCTGACTGGTACATCGGTCTCATGTCCGGCACCAGCATGGACGGGATCGATGCGGTTCTGGTCGGGTTTGGCCCCGAGGGCATTGAAACCAGCTGGCACACCAGCCACAGCTATCCGGACAATCTTCAGGCCCAGCTGGAAGAACTCGCCGCCAATCAGGGGACGCCATCACTTCTGGGTGAAGCGGATACCCGGCTGGGGGATGCTTTTGCCCACGCGGCCCTTGCCGTCACTGAAAAAGCCGGCCTGAGGCCGGAACACGTCACGGCCATCGGCAGCCATGGCCAGACAGTCCAGCACTGCGCAGAACCGCCCTCTCCCTTCAGCCTGCAGATCGCGGATCCCAACCGCATTGCCGAAGGCACCGGCATCACCACCGTAGGCGACTTCCGCAGGCGCGACATTGCCGCTGGCGGCCAGGGAGCCCCGCTTGCACCCGCATTCCACACCTGGCTGTTCAGCGCCCCCGGTCGGATGCGCTGCCTGATCAACCTGGGAGGAATCGCCAATATCACCCTGATCCCGGGCGACCACAGGCCGCCCCAGGGCCACGATACAGGCCCGGCCAACCGCTTGATGGACCTGTGGTGCAAACGCCACCAGGGGCACTCTTTCGATCACAACGGCGAATGGGCGGCCTCCGGAACCGTCTGCGAGCCGCTTCTTAGAACATTCCTGAGCGACACCTATTTCTCCAGACAACCGCCCAAAAGCACCGGCCGGGAACATTTCAATGAAGACTGGCTGGAGGCTCACCTGAGAGCTCTGCCCGATACACCAAAGCCAGAGGATGTTCAGAGAACGCTTTTGGAACTGACCGCTGTGACGGTCACCCGGGACATCAACGCCATGGGCGCGGAAGAGGTCTTCCTGGCGGGAGGCGGCGCTTTCAACCCGCTTCTGGCGGAGCGTATTGCCAGCCTGCTTCCGGAGGCGTCGGTGGATTCCACGACCGCCCTGGGGCTGGATCCACAGAGTGTGGAGGGAGCGGCTTTCGCGTGGCTGGCACGCCAGAGACTCAATAACGCCCCCGGCAACCTGCCTTCGGTTACCGGTGCGTCGGGGCCAAGAGTACTTGGTGGGGTTTGGCCCGGCGGGGCCGGAACCTCAGATGCTGAATGAAGACCCGCAGCCGCAGGTACTGGTGGCATTCGGGTTCTGAACCCGGAACTGGGCGCCCATCAGATCCTCTTCATAATCAACGGTAGCACCCACCAGATACTGGTAGCTCAGCGGATCCACAAGCAGGGTCACGCCATCGCGCTCAACTGCCGCATCATCGTCCGCCTGATTCTCATCGAAGGTGAAGCCGTACTGGAAGCCGGAGCAACCACCGCCCGTAATGAACACGCGCAGCTTGAGATCGGGATTACCTTCCTCGGTAATCAGCTCACGCACACGTGCAACGGCTGATTCGGTGAAAAACACCGGTATTGCCGCCTGTTCCTGAACCACGCCCATGCGATCACTCCCAACTGCTGTTCCATTCAAGTCAGACCATTATGTGAACCAGAGTACCGGCCTGACAAGCCTGATTGCGCCACCCCGGGTCAGACGCTCGACGCCCTCTCCAGGGAGCTCGTTGAGCTGCCTTCCCCCGGCTCTTCATTCCGGGCCTTATCATCTCCCGCAGCGGGGCTCGCCGCCCTGGCACCGCTCTCCTGCTGCTGCTCGCGATGCCCCGAGGGCAGCGTCCTGGAGCCACCCGGAAGGCCACCCTCACGCTGATGCAGCAGGCTGCCATTAACCGCCGCCCCCATGGCCATCTCAATCAGATGGTAATACACGTTGCCATGGATGGAGGCCTTGGAAGCCAGTTCAAGATCCTCCGAGGAATAGACATTGCCATGCACCGTACCGTTGATGATGATGTGCGGTGCATAGACATCGCCGACCACCTCGCCAACGTCACTGATGCGAAGCACCGCATCCGAACCTTCCTCGGCGTAGACCGTACCCTCAACACGCCCATCGATATGCAGACCGCCGGAGAAATGCACATCCCCGGTTATGGACATCTTGTTCGAAACCAGTGTGTCGTACTGACCCGAACCTTTATTGATCGTCCTGGACTTGCGAAACATCCGCCTCGCCCCCTGTTTTGTCCTGCCAGAAAAATTCACGCTCGGATGTTTCACGACCGTTGTCCGTAACCGCTGCAACCTGGATGGAATGGGGTTCAAACCCTTCGGGAATCGTCATATCCCCATCCACTGACTGGAAATAGCGGAACCGGAACTCGATGTCGTTATCCTCGCGTGAGTCCGAAATCCTGTGCAGCGGAAGCCGCTGCCGTTCCTCTCCAACATAGCCCACAAGATGGACTTTCACATGGCCTGACACAAACCGGTTATTGTCGCCGATCTGGCTGAGCACAAGATTGTAGCGCCAACGGTCTGGATTGCTGGTGGGATCCAGATCCATGCGGAACACCTGGAGTCCGGTTTCAAGATCCTCAGGCGCCATGATGCTCTTATAGAAACTGATCTCGGACTTGTGCTCCTGAAGAGCCTGCTCCAGTTCGCGGATCGTGTCCTGGGCTTCACGCAGACTGTGGCGGTCCACTTCCTGATCTCGCTCCACCCGCAACAGCTCCCGACGGTACTCGGTAACCTTTTCCTGAAGCCGGTCACGCTCCTCGCGCACCGTTTCAAAGCCCTCCTCCGCTGCCTGGAAGCGAGCCCTGTACTGGTGACTCCCAAGCATAAAGCCCGCGCCCCCTGAGGTGACCGAAAACACCAGCAGAATCGTCAGCCGCCGTAGGCGCTCACCGCGCCGCTGGCGAACCAGTACCAGTTCTTCCGAAGAATCGGAGCGTGCCATGGGATTGGTCCTCAGGGCAGAAGCGCGGGCGCCTTCAGCCCTTCGCGTTCATCAAAACCACACATCAGGTTCATGTTCTGGATCGCCTGCCCGGCAGCACCCTTGACCAGGTTGTCCGTGACCGAGCTGACAATGATCCGGTTCTGGCCCGGTTGGCGGTGCAAAGCCATCCGGCAGGTATTCTCACCACGCACTGAGCGCGTCTCGGGCAACGAACCCCAGGGCATCACGTCCACAAAGGGCTCATCGCGGAAGCGGTTCTCGTAGATGGCCTGAAAGTCCGCAGCCTCATCTGTGATCTCCGCATAGAGCGTAGCCTCAATGCCACGGACCATGGGCACCAGATGGGGTACAAAGGTAACCTGAGGCGCCGAGCGCGCCTGCATCATCCGCAGCCCCTGCTCAATCTCCGGTCCGTGCCGGTGGCCGGAGGCCGCATAGGCCCGGAAGCTCTCCCCGGCCTCGCCCAGCAGCATGCCCATGCGGGCCTGCCGGCCACCACCGCTGGCACCGGACTTGCCATCCGCGATCAGCCGTGACGGATCCACCACGCCCGCCTCGATCATCGGCAGGAAGCCCAGCTGGATGGTCGTGGCATAACAGCCGGGATTGGCCACGAGGCGCGCCCCCCGGATCTGCTCCCGGTTGATCTCCGGCAGGCCATACACCGCTCCGCGGATGAGATCCGGCGCGGTATGGGTAGTGCCATACCAGTGTTCCCAGACCTCGCGCTCCTGCAGCCGGAAATCGGCGGACAGGTCCACAACCTTCACGCCCTGCTCCAGCAGGTGCCCCACACTGTCCATCGCTACCGCATTGGGCGTGGCGAAGAACACCAGGTCGCACTCAGCGAGACGCTCATCATCCGGATCCTCAAAGGCCAGATCACAGTGGCCACGCAGGCTCGGAAAGAGTTCCGCCACCGGACGCCCGGCCTCCGAGCGCGAGGTGATCAGCGCCACCTCCACACCCGGATGCAGCGCCAGCAGCCTCAGCAGCTCCACGCCTGTATAGCCGGTACCCCCGACAATGCCCACTGTGATCACGTTCTGCCTCCTCTGTACTGGTTCCGCTCGTTGGCGCCCGTAACAGAGCATTGTACCATGCCTGAATCATTCAGTCGGTTAAGGAGTTCCTGTGCTCTGGATCAAAGCGTTCCATCTCATGGCCATGGTCACCTGGTTCGCGGGTATCTTCTACCTGCCCCGCCTTTTCGTTTACCACACCATGACCGAGGATGAACCCGGCCGGGAACGGTTCCGGACCATGGAGCGCAAGCTGTACCGCGGCATCATGAACCCGTCCATGATCGCCACACTGATCTTCGGCACCTGGCTTATCGCCCTGAACCCGGAGTACTACCTGCAGCAGGGGTGGCTGCACATCAAGCTGCTGCTGATCGCGGTGCTGGTGGCCTACCACCTGTGGTGCGGGCATTTCGTCCGGCTCTTCCGGGATGACCGCAACACCAGGGGCCACATCTTCTTCCGCTGGATCAACGAGGCGCCGGTCCTGCTTCTGGTCGCCATTATTCTGCTCGCCGTTCTGAGGCCCTTCTGATGCCCAATACACGCCCCCAGGTACTCGTTATCTCGGGCCTGGACCCGTCCGGCGGAGCCGGCATCCAGGCCGACATCCAGGCCATCACCGCCATGGGAGCGCACCCGCTGCCGGTGCTGAGCTGCCTGACCGTGCAGGACACCTGTAATGTGCACGGTGCGGAAGCGGTTGATCCTGAACTGATTGCACGCCAGATCCGCTCAGTGGCCGCTGACTCCCCCATCCACGCCATCAAGACCGGTGCCATGGGAGATCACCGCATCGTCAGCATGCTGCGTACGGTCCTGGACGAGCTCGGGCCATTACCTCTGGTGGTGGACCCGGTGATCAAAGCTGCCGGTGGCGGTGAGCTGGCGGATGGGAAGCTGGTGGCAGCCATGCGCTCGGAGCTCTTCCCCATGGCGTCCGTCATCACCCCGAATGGCCCGGAACTGGCGGAGCTGGGCGGCAGCGACGACGTCACCACCAGTGCCCAGGCACTGCTTGATGAGGGTGCCGGCGCCGTTCTCGCCACTGGCGGGCACGGCACCGGGCCAACCATCGAGAACCGGCTTTTCCGCAGGGAGCAGGTCGCCTCGTCATGGCAACTGGAACGGGTGGGCGGTGAATACCATGGCAGCGGCTGCACACTCGCCGCGGCCATCAGCGCGGGCCTGGCCGAGGGATTGCCGTTACCCGAGGCCATTGAGCATGCCCAGATTTTCACCGAGCGTGCCATACGGGGTGCGCTGCGTGTCGGCCGGGGCCAGCCGGTCCCGGACAGGAGCCTGATCAATGACTGAACGGATGCCAGGGCAGGGACTCTACGCCATCACCGACAGCCAGCTGCTGCCGGACGACCGCATCGTGGATGCTGTTGAACAGGCCCTGGCCGGTGGCGCCGTCATGGTCCAGTACCGGGACAAACGCCCCGATGATGAGCTGCGCCGGAGCATCGCGGAGCAGCTTCTGGCGGCCTGTCAGCGTTGGGGGCGTCCCCTGATCGTGAACGATGACGTCGCCCTGGCCCGGCAGATCGGTGCCGACGGCGTCCATCTCGGCCTTGAGGACTCAACGCCGGAAGAAGCCCGTGAGCAGCTGGGCCCTGGCGCCATCATCGGCGTCACCTGTCACGACGACCTGGAGCGGGCGCGGGAGCAGGCGTCCGGATCCGCGGACTACCTCGCGTTCGGGCGTTTCTTCCCATCCGCCACCAAGGGCTCGGCACCGTCCGCCTCCGCCGATGTACTCGGTCAGGCAGGCGCCCTCGGCTTGCCCAGGGTCGCCATCGGCGGCATAACCACGGATAATGCGCCCAGCCTGATCCGGGCAGGCGCGGACCTGATCGCGGTCATCCACGGGCTGTTCTCGACGCAGGACATCGAAGCAACGGCCCGTGAGTTCACCCAACTTTTTGCAACAGGAGCCTCTTCATGAGCCAGTCGGATACGCTTTTCGAGCAGGCGAGCCAATACATCCCCGGCGGCGTCAACTCGCCGGTGCGCGCCTTCAAGGGCGTGGGCGGCACGCCCATCTTCTTCAAACAGGCAGAAGGTGCCTACCTCTGGGATGAGGATGACAAGCGCTACATCGACTATGTGGGCAGCTGGGGTCCCATGATCCTGGGCCATGCCGCCCCCGCCGTGATCGAGGCGATCCGGGACCAGCTGACCCACGGCACCGGCTATGGCGCACCCAGCTCAACGGAAACCGCCATGGCCCGCAAGATCTGCGAGATGGTGCCTTCAGTGGACATGGTGCGCATGACCAATTCCGGCACCGAAGCCACCATGAGCGCCGTGCGGCTGGCGCGCGGCTATACCGGCCGTGACCGCATCCTGAAATTCGAGGGCAACTACCACGGCCATGTGGACTCGCTGCTGGTGAAGGCCGGCTCAGGCGCGCTGACTCTGGGCCAGCCCAACTCGCCGGGCATCCCCAAGGCCCTCGCGGAACAGACCCTCACTGCCACCTTCAACGATCTGGAAAGCGTCGAGACCATCTTCCAGGAGTACGGCAGCGAGATCGCAGGCATCATCGTCGAACCCGTGGCCGGCAATATGAACTGCGTGCCGCCGGTCGCTGGCTTCCTGGAAGGGTTGCGCGAGATCTGCGACCGTCACGGCAGCGTGCTGATCTTCGACGAGGTGATGTCCGGCTTCCGGGTCGCGCCCGGCGGTGCCCAGGAGCGTTACGGCGTGACTCCGGATCTGACCGCGCTGGGCAAGATCATCGGCGGTGGCCTGCCGGTGGGCGCACTCGGCGGGCGCCGTGACATCATGAGTCACCTGGCACCGCTGGGGCCGGTCTACCAGGCAGGCACGCTTTCCGGTAACCCGCTGGCCATGCGCGCGGGCCTCGCAACCCTGGAAGGGCTCTCCCAGCCAGGCTTCCACGATCAGCTGGAACAGCGTACCCGGAAGCTGATGGACGGTTTTGCCGCAATTGCCGATAAGCACGGCATTCCGCTGAAGGTTCAGGGCGCCGGGGGCATGTTCGGGCTCTTCTTCACGGACCAGCCGGAAGTAACCCGCTTCGAACACGTGGTCAACTGCGACACCGAGCGCTTCGGCCGCTTCTTCCACGCCATGCTGGAACAGGGCGTCTACCTGGCCCCGGCGGCATTCGAAGCCGGCTTTGTATCCGGCGCCCACACCGAGGCGGACATTGAGGCCACGCTGCAGGCGGCGGATAACGCCATGGCGCAGCTCTGAGCTTCAGCGCCCGAACGCGCGCCGGATCCCGACCCGGACCTCGGTCCGTCGGTAATCCCGGGATTCCAGGCGCGCATGGTTGCTCTCCCATTCGCCGGACAGGGTCAGGTGCCAGTTGTCACTGACCTCCCACTCGGAGCCCAGCCTCAGGCGCCAGCGCTCTTCCCGGCGCCGGAGTGTCCGGGTGCCGCCACGGACCTCATCCTCCTGGTAACGGGACAGGCGCCAAACGGCCTCCGCTGACACCGACCAGCGGGCCAACAGCGCATAATCCATCGAGCCACGGAGGCGGTGCCGCACGGGCGAGGCGCTGAAGAAATCGTCACCTGCAACGAGCCCGTCACGGTTTTCCTCCGTCCAACTATAGCCAGCTGCCGCAACCAGTCCGTCCGCCACCGGATGACGGTACGCCAGTTCGAAAAAGCGATCCGAGCCTGACAGCTCCGGGAAGTCTTCCCCTGCATCGACCGAGGCGGCGCCCACCTCCAGCTGCATCAAGCCACGCCCGGGCGACCAGTCCAGATAAAGGGCAATGTCCGCACGCCGGCTGACCCGCTCCGCCTCCAGCCACTGCCATTCCGAGGCGGCCTCGGCACCCACACTCAGAGCCGGTGTTCCACGGTAGTCCAGCACCAGCCCTGGTCTTGCAAGCGTCTGATCGGCCCCATCATAGCCGGAATAGTGCCGGGCGCTGGCCACACCGAACGCCGCCAGGCTGAGCGCGCCCCGGCGCCAGAGTGGCGCCCGCCCCCAGGCAAACGCCTCCTGGAATACCGAGGTGGATGCCACGAGTTGGTCACCGGCGAGATTGAGGTTGTCCTCATAGCCGCCCCCGGCCTGGACGAGCGCGCGCCACGCATCACGTGAGCCCGCCCGCGGGGCGACGCCCAAGCGGTCCAGCTGCTGCACCGCCAGGGCGGCAATGCGCCCGTCACGATCCAGAACCAGAGCGTCCGAGAAGTGGCCCCGGGCTCCAGCGGGTCTACCCTGCTCCAGGGCGACAAGCCCCAGGTTGTAGTGCACCAGTGCGGGGCTGTCCGTCATGGGCAGGAGCTGCTCAAAACGCGCCCGGGCCTCATCCAGCTGGCCGGCCCGGAACAGGGCCACAGCGAGGTTGTAGAGCCGGGATTCGGTGGTCTCGCCCGCAGCCAGCGCCCGCTCGAACAGGGAAGCCGCACCGGCATAATCCCCGTCTTCAAACGCGGTCTTCCCCTGCTCCACCAGGGCGGCTGTGTCCTGTGCCGCCACCGGCAGGGGCATCAGAGCCAACAGCACCACCAGTGCCAACACAGCGCTGGGTCGGACCGACAGGGCGGATGGATTATGGGCGAGTTTGCGCTGCATGGGGTCGGGCTTCCTCCAGTGACCCCGGAACTCTAGCAGCTGCGGCGGGATTCTTCAGCGTTGACCACCCCGTTCAGAGGGGGCGGAACCGGGCCGGTCCGGAGACGAGGGCGCACCACCCCCACCCGGGCCACTCACTTCGGGGCCCTTCACCCCCCCAGGAACCGGGAGGTCGCCCCCGCCGGGGCGCCGCTCCAGTCCCTGGCGAGCCCGCTCTCGCGCACGCTCCAGCGCGTCACGGCCCTTACTGGCGGCCTCCCCGGCGCGCTCACGCCCCTGACGCGCCCGTTCCTTCGCACGCTCCGCTGCCCCCTCGGGCAACTCGATCCGGCGCACCACGCTCTCGGAGACCGGTTCGTCCTCGGGTACCATCCGTATGGTCACGTCCAGATCCGTCTCCCCCCAGGCCTGGGGCGCCGCAAGCAGTGCCACCAGCAACAATGGGCTCAGCCAGATTCTCATACCATCACCTCATCCACCCTCACCACCACTCGTAACCGGCGCGCGGAAGACCCGTTCACGGTCGCCATGACGGATCCGTGCCACCAGTTCGCCTTCCCCCGGAAACAGGGTCCTGACCGGCAGCGCCAGCAGGTTCTCGCCCTTGTCCAGGTCCACCTCCCAGCTGATACGGCGCTCACCGGGGAACGAGGCCAGCTCAGCGTGGGGTGGCAGTTCTATGGTCAGATTGACGTTCTCAAGCGCCTCACCGGAGTCAAACGCCAGACGCATGGTCTGGACATTATTCTCCGAAACCGGCCCCACGACGGTTTCCGGCCCGGAGTCCCCACCCCGGGGAATGAACCACGTCCCCAGGAAAAGTCCGACCACCAGGCAGGCCGCCATGGCCGCACCCGCCACCGGTGTGCTCCAGCGCCGCCGGGCGTCACCCCCTCCGTGCACGGCTTCCAGAATGCGGGTTTCAAACCCTGATCCCGGCTCACTTACCGGGGACTCCCGCAGAAGCTCACGCCAGCGCTGTTCCGCCTTCACTTTCCGCGCACAGTCGCTGCACTCCGCAAGATGCGCGGCAACAGCACGCCGGTCGGCCTCGTCGAGACGACCGTCGCAGTAATCCTCAATGTGCGGAATCAACTGTTCACAGTCCATCATCCTATCCTCCACGGAGTACCACGCTGGGCGTGCTCCTAAGGTTCCATCCGTCGTGCCAGTTGTTCACGCAGTTTCTGGCGACACCGGTGCAGCCGTGACTTGATGGTGCCGGGAGCCACCTCCAGAACCTCCGCGATCGCCTGCTGCTCCCACCCCTCGACATCGTACATGATCAGAAGGGCGCGCTGGTCCGGCGGCAGTTCCGCCAGTGCCTCCTGCACCATACGGCCCGCCCGCCCACGCTCCATGTCGGCCAGTGGCCCCAGGCCCTCACCGGGATAGCGGTCCAGAAAGGCCTGATGGTTCTCGATATCCCCGGTATCCGTCACTGACTGTTCCTGGCGGCGCTTACCCTTGCGGTCCCGATCCACGAACTGACGATAGAGTACCCGGTTGAGCCAGGGCCTCAGATCCTGGACCGTTTCCAGATCCCGCGTCCGGGGATACAGCTTGAGCATCACATCCTGAACCAGGTCCTCGGCGTCCGCAGGATTCCCGGTAAGACGATGGGCAAACCGGTAAAGACCCCGCAGATGTGGCTTTACAAGCTGATCAAAGGTTCGTGCCTGGGAACGGGAAAAGAACAAAAGATTACCTGTCTGGCCATGATGCCGGTGCGCTCATTTATAGCAGATCCCCGTGGGTGTGCCGTCCCGCACCTCAACGTTTTGTAACATACAGGCACGGAACCTCCCGTGCGCCCCCGACGTGGGGATGGACAGATGCCGTTTCCGGCATCCGACCACAGCTACAAGGCAAAAACGGGAGAACACCATGAAAAGCAACGCACTGAAGCCGCTCACGGTCGCAGTCCTTGCCGCCTCCACTGCCGGGCTCGCCGGGTGTTTCAGCAGTTCATCGGATGGCGGAGATGGCAACTTCTCACTTGGCTTAACAGACGCGCCGATTCAGGATCTCACTGCCGTTAATATCGCGGTAACCGGCGTGGAACTCCAACCGAACAGCGGCGACCGCCTGAGCTTTGAGTTTGATGAGACAAAGAACATCAACCTTTTGGATTTCCAGAATGGGGAAAGTGTGTCACTCCTCGAAGGTGAGGATGTCCCTGCCGGCGATTATAAATGGATGCGGCTGATGTTGAATGAGGACAACCTTACGGTTGAAGAGACGGATGGCAGTGTGGGCGATGTATTTGTGCCCTCTGGCGCTCAGACAGGCCTCAAGACGAACGGCTTCACGGTCGCCCAAGGAAGCAACACGGATTACACAATCGACTTCGATGTCAGCAAGTCGATAGTTGACCCACAGAGTAACAACAATCCCCAGAACGCTGATTACTTCCTGCGGCCGGTGCTCCGTCTAGTGAACAACCTTGAAACAGGTGAGATCAGTGGTGAAGTTGATCCGACCCTGATGTCAGACATGAATTGCGGAAACAAACTGGGAAGCGTCTACGTATTTTCCGGAGCAGATGCAACTGTCGGTGACCTGGGAAGCGATAACGAGCCCCTGATAACGGCGAAAGTTGTTTCAGATGAGGAGACGGGCAATCACCGCTATACAGCAGCCTTTCTTGAGGAAGGTGAGTATACCGTCAGTTACACATGCGATGCTGATGACAATGAAGCCCCAGAAGACCTCAACTTCATGCAGGCAGAAAAGGGCGTTACTGTCACGGCTGGTGAGACGACAGAACTCAACCTGACTAGCAGCCAGTAAAGCAGCCAGGACCGGGCTACATCTGCCCGGCCCGTTCCCTGGCATCCGCCGCGCCCGCCTGGTCGCCCATGCGGGCGCGGATGGCTGCCAGTTCCGACCAGCCCTCCTGCCGGAGCGCCCGGTCATTGCCCGCCTTGCTGATGCCCTTGAGCACGAACTGTTCGGCACGCGCCGGGTTTCCTTTTTCCCGGTAGACCCGACCCAGCGCGTAATAGACCGCCGCCGCATCCGGCGCGATACGCTGCGCCCGCTGGATCAGGTCCAGAGCCCGCCCATCATTACCGGCCTCCAGAGCCGAATCCGCTGAGGCCAGCAGCCCGCGCGCCGCATCCGGAACCCTGCCTCCACTTTCACGCTGGCGGTCAACACTGGGCGGCTCATCCTCGGACGGTTCCTCCACCTCAGCAGACTCCTCCGTCCGCTTACCGATGGGCTCGACCTCGGTTCCGGTGTCTTCTTCCGGCGGCTGGAACCGCACGCTGCAGCCCGCCAGAAGCAGGACCGCAAGAGCCATGCTGCCCCACCGGATCCAGGGTTGAATGGTCATCCTATCTACCTCCGTCAGAAAATCTGCTGGAACCACCGCTGGATCCGATTGCCCATACCGTCGCTGCAGGGCACCTCTTCCTGGGGTTCCGAGCCCTGTATGAAGGGAATCCGCCTTGCGCCGTCACAGCCCTTCGCCGTAATCCCCCCGGTCTTTGAGTCCACCCAGTGGTAATCCACGGAGCCGGGCACCACCGGCGAAAACGCCCTGGTGGAGCTGTCGGCCATAATCCGGCCCCAGATCTGCAACGCGCCCGAGCCGCCCGTGAGCGTGGTGGCATCGTAATCGTCACCACCCACCCAGACCACCCCGAGATGATCCCCGGTGAACCCAGCAAACCAGCTGTCCCGGCCTTCATTGGTGGTCCCCGTTTTACCGGCCGTGTGCAGCCGTTCCGGGATGAGATTGTACACCGAGCTGCCCGTACCCTCGCGCATCACCTCCTGCATGGCGTAGTGCAGAAGGTGCATCGGCCCTGGTTCAACCACCTGCTCCATCCGCAGGTCGTAACGGGACAGCACCTCGCCCTCCGGCGTGGTGACACTACGGATGCTGCGCAGTGGCACCCGGAACCCGCCGGAGGCGATGGTCTGGTACATCCGCGCCACTTCCAGCGGTGTCATCTCAACGCTGCCCAGGAGCAGGGAGGGGTACTGTGGCGGCTCATCCTCCATGCCCAGCCGCTGGAGGGTTTCGGTCACGGCCGGCACCCCGAGATTCAGCCCGAGCCGGACACTGGCCTGGTTGTAGGAGTGGGAAAGGGCCCTGTGCAGTGGTACCTGACCGTGGGATTCACCACTGAAATTGGCTGGCGACCAGGTATCACCGTTATCAAACTCCAGGCGGAAGCGCTCATCCTTCAGGGGCGAGATCAGAGTATAGCGGGCCGGCTTTTCCAGGGCAGTAAGATAGGTTGCCGGCTTGACCAGGGAGCCGATCGGCCGGCTGGCGTTCATGGCCCGATTGAAGCCAGGGAACCGCGTGTCGCGCCCGCCCACCAGCGCCTCTACTTCACCGCTTTCACGCCCGGTGATCACAACGGCCCCCTCCAGGGTCCCTGCTTCCTGCCCCTGTTCCAGGGCAGCCATCATGCCGCTGGCTCTCGATTCAGCTGTTGCCTGCAACCGCGGATCCAGCGTGGTGAAAATGCGCAGGCCAGCGGTTTCCAGATCCTCGTCCCGGTAATCCCGGGAAAGGTGTTCACGCACCAGGTCCATGAAGGCGGGGTAGCGGTGGGTATCCTCGTCCGGCGCTGCCGCCACATCCAGAGTCCGCCTCTTGAGGGAGGTCGCGCGTGATTCGGTGATCAGCCCCCGATCAGCCAGCAGCTCCAGCACCAGGTCACGCCTGGCCCGCGCCTGCTCGGGCCGGGTCCGTGGATTGTAGTAGCCGGGACCGCGCACCATACCCACCAGCAGCGCCGTCTCATGGAGTTCCAGCTCACTGAATGGTTTCGCGAAGTAAAAGCGGCTGGCCAACCCAAACCCGTGAATGGCGCGTGTTCCGGACTGCCCCAGGTAGGCCTCATTCATGTAGGCCTCCAGGATCGCCTCCTTGGAGTAACGGGCTTCCAGCAGAATCGCCATGATGGCTTCGTTGAACTTGCGCCAGTAGGTCTGCTCACTGGAGAGCCAGAAGTTCTTGACCAGCTGCTGGGTCAGGGTACTGCCACCCTGCACCACCCGCCCGGCCTGCAGATTGGCGATGAAGGCACGGGCGATGGCCGAGGGCTCCACCCCGTAATGGGACGGGAAGCCCCGATCCTCAACCGTCAGCAGGGTCTCGCGGAAGAGCTCCGGCTGGTCGTCGAGCTGCACCAGGACACGATCCTCACCATGGCCGGGGTAGATGCTGGCAATACGGCGGGGTTCCAGCCGTGCAAGCGCCGTCTCCCCGGGAGCCTCGAACCCGGTAATCGTGCCGCTGTCCGCCGTCACCCGCAGATTGCGGGCGGGTTCCCTGCCATCCGGAAAGAGGAACCCGCGCGTCCGGATCCGGAAGCGTCCGCCCTGACGCTGGAACTGCCCGGCATCCCGCGGCGCACCTGAAACCGGCTGATACCCCAGGGCCTCCAGCTCCTGTGCCAGCGCTTCAGCCCCCACCGGCGCCCCTGCGTAGAGCTCAAGAGGCTGCGCATAGACCCGAGAGGGAATTTCCCAGCGATGATCCTCGAACCGGGAGGTCACCTGGACATCCAGATAGATGGTCCAGGCCACCAGCATCAGAATCCCAACCAGCCCCAGTCGCCAGATCAGCCCGATAAAACCTATGCTGCGGCGCTTTTCCTGCTTTCTTCCTGCTTTTCTACTCATGGCTGCCGATTATAGCGCTCTCACACGCCACGTCATGGGCGGTTTCATGTTCAAAACATGACGTCCCCGTTATGATGTTACTGAATACCTCTGCAGGAGCTGTGGAATGGAATCAGGGCTGATCAGTGCCTTACAGACCCCGGAATGCTACCCCCACCCGGTCAGTGATATCCGCCTGATCGAAACGCACATCTCCTGGGTGCTGCTGACCGGCGATTATGTGTACAAGATCAAGAAGCCTCTTGATCTGGGGTTCCTGGACTTCCGCGAGCTCAGCGCCCGCCGGCATTACTGCGAGGAGGAACTGCGCCTCAACCGGCGGCTGGCGGAACCGGTCTACGAGGCGGTCGTCCCCATCACGGGCAGCCCGGAGTCACCGGCGATCAATGGTGATGGCACGCCCATCGACTATGCGGTGCGCATGCGCCAGTTCGACCCGGAACAGACCCTGGACCGGCTGAGCGAGCGGAACGAGCTGACACCGGAGCAGCTGGATGAACTCGCCGAACGCGTCGCCAGCTTCCACGACTCAGTCCCGTCGCTGCCACCGGACAGCCCCATGGCCAACACCGATGACCTCAGGGACGCGATGGTGGACAACGTCACCACCGCCCTGGAGCACCTGCAGGAGGCCGGCGACCGCCAGCAGGCACAGGCCCTGCTGGAATGGATCCGTGACACCTTTGAGCAACAGCGCGAACGCCTGCAGCAGCGGCTGGCCGACGGACGGATCCGTGAGTGCCATGGCGACCTGCACCTGGGCAACATCGCCCTCTTCCAGGGCCGGATCACTGTTTTCGACTGCATTGAGTTCAATCCCGAATTCCGCTGGATTGACACCGCCAACGACCTCGCCTTCCTGCTCATGGACCTGGAAAGCCGCGGCCATCCCGCATGGTCGGCCCGGGTGCTCAACCATTACCTGGAACACAGCGGCGACTATGAGGCCCTGCCACTGCTGCGCCTGTTCAGCGCCTACCGGGCCATGGTGCGTGCCAAGATCGCACTGCTCAGCCCCGCGGATTCCAGCGAGGCCGAACAGCAGAACCTGGACCGGTACCGGCGTTACGCGGAGCTGGCCGAGCGCTACTCCATGATCCCCCAGCCCTGGCTGGCAGCCACCACCGGCTTTTCCGCCAGCGGCAAGTCGCGTTTCAGTTCCGCGCTGGCGGAACAGTTCAGCATGATCCGGCTGCGCTCCGATGTGGAGCGCAAACGCCTTTTCGGGCTCGGGCCAACCGAATCCAGCAACTCCGCGCAGGATGCCGGCATCTACACCCAGGACGCCACACGCCAGACCTACCAGCGGCTCCAGGCGCTGGCCCATCGCGCGCTGGCGACCGGCTACCCGGTCATCGTGGACTCCGCGGCGCTGCACCAGAAAGAGCGGGATGGCCTGTCGGAGATAGCGGAATCGCTGGGTGTTCCCTTCGTACTGATCGCCTGCGAGGCACCGGAATCCGTTCTGCGTGAACGCATCCGCGAACGGGCCCGCCGCAGCGGTGAGGTTTCCGAAGCGGACGAAGCGGTCCTCGATCAGCAGCTGGGCAGTGCGGACCCCATCGGTGAAAGCGAACGCAGCCACACCATCCATGTCCACACCCACACCCCGGGTGCGCTGGAGGCACTGATCCGTGCCCTGGACCCCGGACCACGCGGCCACTGATCACCACGCACGTGGCAGCCAGCGGGCAAACAACTATACTGGGGCCAGAAGCCCGGATAACACTGGACGGACAACAATGGAAGAAGATCTGGCCCGCAGTATCGACGACCCGCTCTATCAGGCGCTGCGCGACGAAAACATCCAGGCCTTCAATGAGGCCCGGGACAAGCTGGAAAAGCTTCCGAGCTTCGCCTATGGCGATTTCCGCGGTCTCGACCTGCGCGGCCTCAATGCGAAGGATCTGGATCTCCGCCACGCCTATTTCCGGGGAGCGGATCTGCGCGGCATTGATTTCAGCGAGACCGCCATGGAAGGGGCCAGCATTGCCCACACCAAGATCTCAGGCTGCTTCTTCCCCCGAGCCATAGCCGCCGATGAGATCGTGATGTCGCTCAACCACGGCACCCGCATGCGCTACAACACCAGGGGCTAGCCCGGAGGCGGCCATTACCTTCAAGCCTGGCCTGGAAACGCCTCCTGCAGAAGGGAGAGCACCCACTGCTGCAGGGGATCCTGGTCGGTACGCGGATGCCAGGCGGCAATAACATCGAAACAGGGCGGTGATTCCTCCAGATCGATGGGGGTTACCAGCGGATGGGGAAGAATCCTTGAGGGCAGGAAGGCGACACAGTCGCTGGATGCAACACAGGTTGGGGCCGCAGAGAAACTCGGGACGGACATAACGATATTCCGTCCGTACCCTTTGCTGGCAAACCAGCTGTCAGCGGAACCAATCAGGTTGGCCCGCGTCGGCGAGACAATGAGCTGTGGCAACTCAGCCACATCTCCGATGGTCAGCTTGCGCTCATGCAATGGCGAGTCATTCCCTGCCACGCAGATGTGATACTCCGAGAAGAGCAGCTTGCTCTGGCAGCTTTCCGGCGCGAAGGCAGGGAACGTCAGGGCCAGGTCCAGCTCACCGGAGGCCAGCATGGCGTGCAGGCGGTCGCTCTCGAACTGACGAACGATCAGCTTCAGGCCCGGCGCCTGCTGTCTGACCCTGGCGACCAGCTCAGGCAACACCACCTCCACCGCATAGTCAGTCGCGGATATGACATAGGTCCCCTGCACACTTGCCGGATCAAACCGCTCTGGGGGAATCAACTGCTCAATACTGTCAAAGACAGCCTTCACCCTCGGTTCGAGCTCCTGCGCCAATGGCGTTGGTACAACACCCTGGCGTGAGCGCAGGAAAAGGCGATCCTGGAAAACCTCCCTCAACTTGTTCAATTGCGCACTCACCGCCTGCTGCGTCATCCCCATCTGACTGGCGGCCCGCGTCAGGCTTCTCTCTTTAAGCAACGCCCTCAGCACACGCAACTGCTTCAGGTCGATATTGCCAATACCACTCATGTTTGTATTTCTCACCAAAAATTACTGTTTCTGTTTGTGATCATACGCCCTTAGTCTTGTGCCCGTCATCGCAGCCATCCAACGACGACTCGGCGTTCCGCGCCAGGTCCTGAACAAACAGGACATCGGCAGGGTCGAGATGCTGCTGCGTCAATGTACCTTCCACTGAAAAGGCCCAGAACCATGAATACTGAATCGCTTTTTGAATCAGTGCGCCTCGGTGATCTGACACTGAAAAGCCGCATCGTGCTGCCACCGCTGACGCGCTCCAGAAGCACCCAGCCGGGCAACATCCCCAATGACATGATGGCGACCTACTACGCTCAGCGGGCTTCCGCCGGCTTTATGGTCTCGGAAGGCACCCAGGTCGAGCCGCGTGGCCAGGGGTATGCCTGGACGCCCGGTATCTCCACCCCGGAGCAGGTTGAGGGCTGGAAAAAGGTCACCGAGGCCGTTCACGCCGAAGGAGGTACGATCTTCTGCCAGCTCTGGCATGTGGGCCGGATATCGCACCGTTCGCTGCAACCGGAAAGGGCAGCTCCGGTGGCGCCGTCCGCCATCCGCAACGAAACCGTTAAGGTGTTTGTTGAAACAGGGCCCGGTGAAGGCAAGATCACTGATTCCGACGACCCCCGTGCCCTGAGCACGGATGAGGTTGGCGAAATGGTTGAGTTATACGCCCGGGCGGCGCGCAATGCCATGGAAGCCGGCTTTGACGGCGTGGAGATCCACAGTGCCAATGGCTACCTGGTCAACCAGTTCATCTCGGAACACAGCAACCAGCGCAGCGACCAGTATGGCGGCAGCCTGCGCAACCGGTTGCGCTTCCTGGAAGAAGTGGTCAGTGCGGTCTCCAGGGAAGTGGGCGCCAACCGCCTCGGCGTCCGGTTCTCACCGCTGTTCGAAAGCACGGACGAAGAGCGCGTCTATCTCGGGCTGGTTGAATCCGACCCCCATGAAACCTATGTGGAAGCGGCACGGATGCTGGACCGTCAGGGCATCGCCTACATCTCGATTGCCGAGGCGGACTGGGATAATGCCCCCGAACTGCCAGACAGCTTCTGCCAGGCTCTGAGGGATGCGTTCAGCGGCGCTCTGATTTTTGCCGGGCGCTATACGCCGGAAAAGGCCCTGCGCATGCTTGAGGCGGGCTATGGTGATCTGTTCGCGTTCGGCAAGCCCTTTATCGCCAACCCGGACCTGCCCCATCGCATCTGGCATGAACTGCCCTGGAATAAAGTGGATCCGGCGACGATGTACGGAGGTAGCGCCCACGGCTACACCGACTACCTCACTTACGCACAGCAGGCCCAGCAGAACGCCCCGGAACCGGAAAGTGTTTCCTGACAGGCCCAGCCGCACGCAGGAGTGGCTCCTGCGCGCGGCAACCCCTATAGAACAACACTCACCTCCCCGCCCGGCTCCAGGGCCTCGGGGGTCATGGTCATCCGCCAGGCCCGACACGCCACGCCCTTATCAACCACCTCGCGCAACAGCTGCGCATACACCGGATCGATACCCTCGGCCGGCCGCACTTCCCGGGCACCGGAATGGCTGACACAGAACAGCAGCATGGCCCGGTCCCCGGCTTCCACCCGCCCCTGCAACTCGCGGAGATGCTTCTGCCCCCGCGCCGTAACCGCATCCGGAAAGTACGCAACACTCCCCTCCGCCAGGGTCACGTTCTTCACCTCGATCCAGACCGGTCTACGCTGTCCGGTGCTGTCCTCCAGAAGCCAGTCGATCCGGCTCTTCTCACTGCCATAGCGGACTTCCGGGCGCACACGGTCATAGCCGGTCAACCCCCCGGGTCGCGCCCCATTCAACAGCTCCCCCATCACGGTATTGGCGCGTGCGGTATTGATACAGGCAACCTCACCGCCAGAGCCTGTCTCCACCAGCTCCCAGGTCCAGGACAGCTTGCGCTTCGGGTTATCGGAATGACTCAGCCAGACCCGGCTTCCCGGCGCATCGCAGCCCATCATGGACCCTGTGTTCGGGCAGTGCGCCACCACCGTTTCCCCGGAATCCAGCGTCACATCCGCCAGAAAGCGCTTATAGCGACGCACAAGGATTCCGGGCGTCAGTGGTGGATCGAATTCCATGGGTAGCTCCCCCAGATGTTATCTGCTACGTTTCGCAATCTTGCCTGCCATGCCCCGCATCTTCTATAAAGAGCGGATGGCGTGGCCAATCCGGAATTGCGGCAATGATGCCGAAGGTCAGTCGCCGGCGCCAGGCCGGCTGCGACTCGAAAGGGGTAACCATTATGTCGAAGAATGAACCCGCTGTTCAGAACGACTTTGCCGACTTCAAGCCCTACCAGCCGGGCGATGATGAAGAGTACATGAACCAGGAGCAGCTGGAGCATTTCCGGAAGATCCTGCTCGGCTGGAAACAGGAGCTGATGGAGGAAGTGGACCGCACGGTACACCACCTCCAGGAGGACGCCGAGAACTACGCGGACCCGAGCGACCGTGCCACCCAGGAAGAAGAATTCAGCCTGGAGCTGCGCACCCGTGACCGCGAACGCAAGCTGATCCGCAAGATCGACAAGACCATCGACCGGATCGACAAGGACGATTACGGCTTCTGCGACCAGTGTGGCGTGGAGATCGGCATCCGGCGGCTGGAGGCGCGCCCGACCGCAACCCTGTGCATCGACTGCAAGACCCTGGCCGAGATCCGGGAAAAACAGACTGGCGTCTGATCCATCCCAGGCGCTGTCATGGCCTACCGCGGCCGTTTTGCCCCATCGCCCACAGGTCCACTCCACTTCGGCTCGCTGGTCGCGGCACTGGCGAGCTGGCTGGACGCGCGTGCGCATGATGGCACCTGGCTGGTCCGCATTGAGGACATTGACCCGCTGCGCGAGGCCCCCGGCGCCGCACAGCGCATTCTGGATACCCTCACGGCCCACCAGCTGGTCCCTGATGAGTCCCCCTGGTACCAGTCCCAGCGCAGCGAGGCCTATGACGCTGCCCTGATCCGGCTCCGGGAGGCCGGCAGACTCTACCCCTGCCCCTGCTCCCGCAGTGAACTCAATGCCCATGGGGGCCAGCACCCCAGGCAGTGCCGCGAGCGGCCGGACTGGAACCAGCCGGAGCCCTTTGCTCTGCGCTTTCCGGTAGAGGCGCATGACGGGCACTGGTATGACCGTGTGCTGGGCGACCAGCCCCTGAGGCTGGTGCGGGAAAAGGACGATGCGGTACTGCGGCGCAAGGAAGGCTTCTACGCCTATCACCTTGCCGTGGTGGTGGATGACATTGCCCAGGGCATCAACCAGGTGGTCCGGGGGCAGGACCTGGCCGAGCTCACCCCAACCCACCTCTGCCTTTACGAAGCTCTGGAAGAGACACCGCCAACCTACCTGCACTTTCCGGTGGTCTGTAACGAGCGGGGTCAGAAGCTGAGCAAACAGGCGGGCGCATCCGCCATCGATGACACCATGGCACCGCGGAACATCAGCCAGGCACTCACCGCCCTGGCGCACCGCCCACCCGGGAACCTCAATGAGAGGCCCGTGGAAGACCAGCTGGCGTGGGCCATCAGCCACTGGGACCCGGACAGGCTCCGGAGGGCATGACCATGTACATCTATCGTCTGGTCTTCCTGCTGGTACTGGCCATCTACATTTTCTCGCCCGACATCATGGACTGGTGGGTCGATCCCGGCAGCGCGTGGTACCAGCCGTTCGGGGTCTGGCTCGCCCTGATCGCCCTCGCCTTCTGGCTCGATCACCGGAGGGACGGCGATGAGCTTTAGTGTGCCAACGCTGCTGCTGATCAGTGCCCTCTACCTGGCGATTCTGTTCGCCATAGCACACGCCACGGACCGCAACTGGCTGCCCCGGCACTGGACCCATCACCCACTGGTGTACGTGCTGAGCCTGGGCGTTTATGCCGGAGCCTGGGCGGTCTTCGGGGCTGTGGGCATGGCCTACAGCTTCGGATACGGGTACCTGGCCTACTACCTGGGGCTCTGCGGCGCCTTTCTGTTGGGGCCAGTGCTGCTGCACCCGATCCTCAGGCTGGCGCGCGGCTACCAGCTCAGCTCGCTGGCGGACCTGTTCACCTTCCGGTACCGCTCCCAGTGGGCGGGTACGCTGGTAACACTGTGCTCCGGCATCGCCATCCTCTCACTGCTCAGCCTGCAGATGCAGGCCATGGCCGGCGCCATCCAGACCCTGGCCCCCGATGCCAGCCGCTGGTTCAGCGCCACCCTCTTCGCGGTTCTGGCAGCCGTGTTCACCGCACTCTTCGGTGCCCGCCGCAGCCAGGGCGTGGAGCGCAATGAAGGGCTGGTCATGGCCATGGCCTTCGAGGCACTGGTCAAACTGCTTGCCCTGGGCAGCATCGCGGTCATCCTGCTGTTCAGCGTTTTCAACGGTCCGGCGGGACTGGAGACCTGGCTCCAGGGCCAGAGCCACCAGGTCAGCGCCCTGGAGCGCCGCCTCAGTGACGGCAACTGGCGCGCCCTGCTGCTGATTTCCTTTGCGGCCGCCCTGGTCATGCCGCACATGTTCCACATGACCTTCACCCAGAACCCGAGCCCCCGTGCCCTGGCGCGCGCCAGCTGGGGGCTGCCCCTCTACCTGCTGCTCCTGGCCCTGCCGGTTCCCATCGTCCTCTGGAGCGCCCGCGCCCTCGGGGTCGCTGGCAGCCCGGACCTGTTCGCCGTCAGCCTGGGCGTGGTGCTGGAGTCACCGCTGCTGGCCACACTCGCCTACCTGGCCGGCCTGTCCGCCGCCAGCGCGCTGACGATCGTCCTGACCCTGGCGCTGTCCGGCATGCTTCTCAACCACCTGGTGCTTCCGCTGCGCTCACCACCGGAAAACCGCAGCATCTACACCTGGCTCCAGAGCGTGCGCCGCCTCCTGATCCTGGCGATCATCCTGGCGGCCCTGCTCTTCCACGCCCTGATAGGCCGCCATCTCGCGCTGGACAGCCTGGGCCTGATCGCCCTGACCGGGGTGCTCCAGCTCCTGCCGGGGGTGCTGGCCGTCATCTACTGGCCCGAGGGCAACCGCAAGGGCGTGATCAGCGGCATCATCGCGGGCATGCTGGTCTGGTTCGCGGGGCTGGTACTGCCGTTCACCACCGGCATTGCCCCCAGTGACTGGCTGGGTCTCCACCTGATGCAGCCCTCGGACATCGACAGCTGGCACGTGCCCACCTTCATGGCGTTGAGCATCAATGTCCTGGTGTTCGCGCTGACCTCCATGCTCACCGGCACCAGCAACGGCGAGGCCCGCGCCGCGGAATCCTGCAGCATCGGGGCCATGGCACGCCCGCCACGGCGGGAGCTGGAAGCCACCTCCTCCGACGAGTTCAAGTCCCAGCTCACGGTGCCACTGGGCAACGAGGTGGCTACCCGGGAAGTGGAGCGGGCCCTGGATCAGCTCGACCTGCCGGCCTCAGAGAGCAGGCCCTACCCGCTGCGCCGGCTGCGCGACCAGCTCGAAGTCAACCTCTCAGGGCTGCTCGGGCCGGCCATCGCCCAGGACATTGTTCAGCGCCATCTCGGCTTCAAGCCCCAGAGCGGTTCCCAGGAACCGCAGCACGACATCCAGTTCGTGGAAGTGGCCCTGGAGGACTACAAGAGCCGGCTGACCGGCCTCGCCGCCGAGCTGGACAGCCTGCGCCGCCATTACCGCCAGATCCTGCAGAACCTCCCCATTGCTGCCTGCTCACTGGGCAGCGACCATGAGATCCTGATGTGGAACCATGCCATGGAGACACTCACCGGTATTGCGGCGGACCGCACCGTAGGCGCCACCCTGGGAGCGTTGCCGGACCCCTGGCGGGAACTGCTCGGCAGCTTCCATCACAGCGAGGCCCAGCACCAGAACCGCCGGCAGGTCGAGCTGGGTGGCCAGCCGCACTGGTTCAACCTGCACCAGAGTGACATTGCCGGTCCCGGCCACCCCGAGGGCGGTACCGTGATCCTGGTGGAGGACCAGACCGAGACACGGCGGCTGGAAGAGGAGCTGATCCACAGCGAACGACTGGCCTCCGTTGGGCGACTGGCCGCAGGCGTGGCCCATGAAGTGGGTAATCCGGTAACAGGGATCGCCTGCCTGGCCCAGAACCTGAAGCTGGAAACCGAGGCGCCCGGCGTACTGGAGACCGCCGATGAGATCCTGAGCCAGACCAACCGGATATCCAGCATCCAGCAGTCGCTGATGAACTTCGCACGCGCCGGCCAGGACGGCGTAAGCAACCCCCATGCACCGGTACGCATACGGCGCTGCGTGGATGAAGCCATCCACCTGCTGTCACTGGCGGACCGCGAATCCCCGAGCCCCTACCGCAACCACTGCGACACCGGGCTGATGATCGACGGTGACGAACAGCGTCTGGTCCAGGTCTTCGTCAATCTGCTCTCCAACGCCCGGGACGCGGCGCCCGAAGGCACGGAGATCCCGATAGACGCCCGCCGGGTGGCAGCCAGCGTGGAGGTGAGCGTCACCGATGAAGGCGACGGCATAGCCAGCAGCGACCTGGATCACATCTTCGACCCCTTCTACACCACCAAGGGGCCGGATCGCGGCACCGGACTCGGGCTTTCCCTTGTCTACAGCATCGTGGAGGAACATCATGGCACCATCAGTGTCGAGAGCCCGGCCAGTGCGGAGACGGGACGTGGAACCCGGTTCGTGCTGCGTTTTCCCGAAGCCCACCCGACGAACGAGACAACGGATCAGCCATCATGAGTCGCATACTCATTGTTGAGGACGAAGCGGTCATCCGCTCGGCCCTGGAAAAACTGCTGACCCACAACGGCTATGAGGCCGAGGGGGCGGACTCCATTGCCGACGCAACGGCGCGGTTCGACCTGAACCACTTCCAGCTGATCATCACGGACCTGCGTCTGCCGGGCGAGCCGGGCACCGACCTGATCCACCGGGCACCGGACGTGCCCGTGCTCATCATGACCAGCTATGCCAGCCTGCGCTCAGCCGTGGATGCCATGAAACTCGGCGCTGTGGATTACATCGCCAAACCCTTCGATCATGGTGAAATGCTCGAATGCGTGGGGCGGATCCTGGCACAGCATTCCGAACCGGAGAACACGCCCGGCCCAGAGAGGGGCAATGGCTCGAACACCGATCCCTCGCACTTCATGTATGGCGACTGCCCGGCCATGCAGCGTGTTTTCCACCTGCTCCGCAAGGTCGCGCCCACGGACACCACCGTGCTGATCATCGGCGAATCCGGCACCGGCAAGGAGCTCGCCGCCCAGGCCCTGCACAACCTTAACCGCCGGGCGCCCTGGAAGCTCATCTCGGTCAACTGCGCCGCCATTCCCGAGGCCCTGATCGAATCCGAGCTCTTCGGCCACGAGAAAGGCGCCTTCACCGGTGCCGTCTCCGCCCGTACGGGCCTGATCGAGGCCGCGGACGGCGGCACCCTCTTCCTCGATGAAATCGGTGAATTGCCCGCCGAGGCCCAGGCCAGGCTTCTAAGAGTGCTTCAGGAGGGCGAGATCCGGCGCGTTGGCTCAACCCAGAGCCGGAAGGTGGACGTCCGGATGGTGGCCGCCACCCACCGCAACCTCAAGGCCATGACGCGCACCGGTGAATTCCGGGAAGACCTGTTCTACCGCCTTAACGTCATGCAGATCCGGTTGCCGCCGCTGCGCGACCGGGAAGACGACATCCTGGGGCTGGCGAAACGCTTCCTGGAGCAGATCGGCGGCCGCATGACCCACCGCGGTTACACCTTCTCGCCGGAAGCCATGCAGCTGATCAAGCGTTACCGCTGGCCCGGAAACGTCCGCGAGATGGAGAACGCCATCGAGCGCGCCGTGATCCTGGCGGATGGCGAAGTCATCACCCCGGAGCTTCTGGACCTGGATGCGGAAGACGAGGAACCCGCCATCTCCACCGGGCTGGTGGGCGCCGACCAGCCCGCCGAGCCCCATGGCCGTGAGGAGGACGCGCCCTCGGACCTGTCCCTCGAAGACTACTTCCAGCACTTCGTGCTGGAGAACCAGGACCGGATGAGCGAAACCGAACTGGCCCAGAAACTGGGAATCAGCCGTAAATCCCTCTGGGAACGGCGTCAGCGCCTGGGCATTCCCCGCAAGAAATCCGGCGCACCGGGTTCCAGTGCCAGCCACTGACGGACTGCGCGCCACTGTTACCCACTGTTACCGTCCGAAACGCTGCTCCGTAGAACACAAAATGTGAGTAACAGTTCACGCCTTCACATTAATCCCTGTTCAGACCTTGCCCCTTCGTAACTCCTTGTCTTAAAAAGGGGTAAAAATTCTGGCACGGCATCTGCTTACTTCAGCCCAAACAAGAAAAAGCGCCCAACAAAAACAAGAACGCGCACTCACAAGGCAGCAGCCCAACAACAAGAACAAGCTGCCCCAAGGGCTCAAAAACAATAATGAATGCCCTTCGAACTGAGTGTTTTGGCAGCCGAGCTTTTTAGCGGCCATTCCGCTCTCTGTTGCAAAAACGTTCCGTTCGTCGAAAACAGTCGAGCGCCGATAACAAGAACAACAATGCACGCCGAATAATAACAAAAACACTGTCAGACTGAATCCTGTTTCGGGGCTGCCTTCGGGCGGCCCCGTTTTGATTCCGCCCTCCGGACTCGCGCCAGCCCGCTTGAATCGTTACACTCGCGCTTTCGGGTCAGACAGAATCAGCAAGAGACTCCATGGCGAGACGTTTTCTGGAACGGGTACAGAACTGGCTGAGCCAGCTCGGCGGGCAGAACGGGACCGCTCCCCATGAACCCCGCATCATTTCGCGCGACGAACACAACATCTCACGCCAGAACATCAGCGAGTCCGCGAAGAAGGTGCTGCACCGGCTGAATCGCTCCGGGCACGAAGCCTATCTGGTCGGTGGCGGTGTGCGTGACCTGCTCCTTGACGGTCACCCCAAGGACTTCGACATCGCGACCAGCGCCACCCCCGAGCAGGTGCACGAGCTGTTCCGCAACTCGCGCCTGATCGGCCGGCGCTTCAAGCTGGTCCATGTGCTTTTCGGGCGCGAGGTCATTGAAGTGACCACCTTCCGCGGCTCGCCCAAGGACGCGGATAACGACCCACACATGGATGTGAACGACCAGGGCCGGCTGCTGCGCGACAACGTCTACGGCACCCGGGAAGAGGACGCGCTCCGGCGCGACTTCACGGTCAACGCGCTCTATTACGACATCCGGGATTTCACCGTCCACGACTACGCCGGCGGCGTGAAGGACCTGCACAACCGCCAGCTGCGGCTGATCGGTGACCCGGTCACACGCTACCAGGAAGACCCCGTGCGCATGCTCCGGGCGGTGCGTTTCGCCGCCAAGCTGGACTTCACCATCGCCGAGGATACCGCCCAGCCGATCCGTGAGATGAGTTACCTGCTGGAGGACATCCCGCCGGCCCGGCTGTTCGAGGAAGTGCTCAAGCTCTTCACCGCCGGCCAGGGTGAGACCACCTACGGCATGCTGAAGCGCTTTGACCTGTTCGCCCCCCTGTTCCCGGAATCCGCCAGGGCCATCGCCGAGGGCGAGCCGGACGGCGTGATCCGGGAAGCACTGGCCAGCACCGATCGCCGGGTCCGCCAGAACAAGCCCATAACCCCCTATTTCCTGTATGCGGCACTGCTCTGGCCGGCCCTGCAGCAGGCCTGGCGCCAGGAGGAGGCGGAAACCGACCAGCCGCCCTACCAGGCACTGCAGCAGGCGGCCGGCGAGACCATCCAGAACCAGACCCAGGCCACCGCCATCCCCAAGCGCTTCAGTACCCCGATGCGCGAGATCTGGGAGCTGCAGCTGCGGCTGGACAAGCGCAGCGGCAAGCGCGCGGACCGACTGCTGGAGCACCCCCGCTTCCGGGCTGCCTATGACTTCCTGCTGGTGCGCGAGGCCGCCGGCGAGGACACCCAGGGCCTGGGCGCCTGGTGGACGGAATACCAGGATGCCGATGCCGACCGGCGCCGTGAAATGCTCCGCGCCCTGGGAGGCGGGGGCAAGAAACGCAGCGGCCGTAAGCGCCGCAAGCCCGCACGGAACAACTCATGAGCGTGACCGCCTGGATCGGCCTTGGCAGCAACCTGGACAGTCCCCTGCAGCAGCTGCACCTGGCTCTGGAAGCACTTCACCAGCTGCCGGAGACCACCCTGGCGGATGCGTCGCCCATCTACCGCAGCAGCCCCGTTGGCCCATCAGACCAGCCGGACTTCCTCAACATGGCGGCCAGGCTCGACACCGACCTGGACGCCACCACACTGCTGAAGCAGCTGCTGCGCATCGAGGACGCGCAGGGCCGGACCCGCACCCGCGTATGGGGCCCCAGGGTGCTGGACCTCGACCTGCTGCTCTATGGCCGCGAGACCATCACGCAGCCCGAGCTCACCGTCCCCCACCCGGAAATTCCCAACCGGGATTTCGTGCTGCGCCCACTGCTGGACCTGGACCCGGACCTGAGCCTGCCCGATGGGCGACGCATCGACGACCTGCTCCGCGAATGCCCGGATAACGGCCTGACGCCCGTCACGCTTGCCTGAACACAGAGCCCGCTTTACCCTTGGCAGGATCCAAACGGAATCGGGAGCCGCTCATGAGCACCACCATCCAGTCGCTGCGGGACTACCGCGAGAAAGGGCAGAAGTTCAGCTGCCTGACCGCCTATGACGCCACCTTTGCGGGCCTGCTCAGCGACTGCGGCATTGACGTGCAGCTGGTGGGCGATTCGCTGGGCATGGTGCTCCAGGGCCGCGAGAGTACTGTGCCCGTGAGCATGGAGGACATGGTCTACCACACCGAATGCGTTGCCAGAGCCCAGCCCGAATCGCTGGTCATGACGGACCTGCCCTTCATGAGCTACGCCACCACCGGGCAATGCCTGCACAACGCCGCCCGCCTTATGCAGGCCGGGGCCCAGATGGTGAAGATCGAGGGCACGGACTGGATGGCCGAAAGCGTGCGCCAGCTGACCGAGCGCGGCGTGCCCGTCTGTGCCCACCTCGGCCTGACGCCCCAGTTCATCAACAAGCTGGGCGGTTACCGCGTCCAGGGCAAAGGGGCTGAAGCGGCTGAACGCATGGTCGCCCATGCCCGCCGCCTGGTCGAGGCCGGGGCGGACGTGATTCTGCTTGAGTGCGTCACGTCCTCACTGGGAACCCGCATCACCCGCGAGGTGGGCGTGCCGGTGATCGGCATTGGCGCCGGCCCCGATACCGATGGCCAGGTACTGGTCCTGCAGGACATTCTCGGCATCAGCCGTGGCCATAAGCCCCGGTTCGTGAAAGACTTCCTTCAGGAGAACGGCTCCGTGGAGGGCGCCGTACGCGCCTACGATCAGGCCGTCAAGAACGGCGAATTCCCCGACAGCAAACACAGTTTCAGCGGATGAAAACCGTCCATACCGTCTCCGATCTCAGATCCGAACTCAGAGCCCACCGGGACGCCGGGGCACGCATCGCGCTGGTGCCCACCATGGGCAACCTGCACCCCGGCCATCTGGCCCTGGTCGAGGAAGCCCGCCAGCAGGCGGACATTGTGGTCACCAGCATCTTCGTGAACCCGCTGCAGTTCGGGCCCAACGAGGATCTCGACAGCTACCCGCGCACGCTCGCGGAGGACCAGGAAAAGCTTGAGTCCCGGGGCAACGACCTGGTGTTCGCCCCCAGCGTGCGCGAGGTCTACCCCAACGGCATCGAGTACCACACCCACATCACCGTGCCGGTGATCACGGAGCTGCACTGCGGGGCCAGTCGCCCCGGGCACTTCACCGGCGTCGCGACCGTGGTCACACTGCTGTTCAACATGGTCCAGCCGGATCTGGCGGTTTTCGGTGAGAAGGACTTCCAGCAGCTGGCCGTCATCCGCAAGCTCACGCGCGACCTGTGCCTGCCCATCGAGATTATGGGCGCGCCCACCTACCGTGAACCAGACGGGCTGGCCATGAGTTCACGCAACAACTACCTCAGTGAACGTGATCGTGAGCGGGCAGTGCGCCTGTACCAGATGCTGTGCTGGGCGCGGAACGCTATCCAGGAGGGTCGCCGCGATTACAGCACCCTCTCGGATGAGGCCATCCGGACGCTCGACAGCGAAGGCTTTCATCCGGACTACTTCAACATCGTCAACACCGACACCCTGGAGCCGGCAAACCACGAGGACACCCGGATCACCATTCTCGCTGCCGCCTGGCTGGGGCAGACACGGCTGATCGACAACCTCAGCCTGACCCTCGATAACAACTGAATCGCTCAGGGAGACGAGCCAGTGACCGAGCAACAATCCCTGCCACCACTCACGGAAACGCCCGAGTGGTCCGCGCTGATGAATCACCGGGCACAGCTGGAAGGCCTGCCCCTGAAGGATCTCTTCCAACAGGACGCTCAGCGCTACCCACGCATGACGCTCGAGGCCGCCGGCCTCACCCTGGATTACTCCCGCAACCGCGTAACCGACCAGACCCTCGGTCTGCTGGCAGACCTGGCCCGGGGGCGTGGTCTGCCGGAACGGGTGAACGCGCTGTTCCGTGGCGAACAACTCAACACCACGGAAAAGCGGCCCGCCCTTCACACCGCACTGCGTCAACCACAGGACCAGCCGGTCCAGGTGGACGGAGAGAACATCATGCCCGCCATCCAGGCGACCCTGGAGCGCATGGAGGTCTTCACCAACGCCGTCCGCGGTGGCGAGTGGCGAGGCATGAACGGCGACACCATCACGGACGTGGTCAGCATCGGCATCGGCGGCTCCTATCTGGGGCCGCTGACGGCAACAGAAGCCCTGACGCCCTTCCAGTCCGAACATCCACGCTGCCACTACGTCGCCAATGTGGACGGCAGCGACATCCGGGAGACCCTGGCCGGACTCAACCCCGCGACCACCCTGTTCCTGGTCCAGTCCAAGTCTTTCACCACCCAGGAAACCCTAGCCAACGCCCGCGTGGCACGCCAATGGTTCCTGGACGGCGGCGGCACCGAAACCACCGTCCAGCACCATTTCGCCGCCGTTACCGCCAATGCGGACCGTGCCCGGGATTTCGGCATCGCCGGGGACAGCATCTTCCCCATGTGGGACTGGGTCGGCGGGCGCTATTCCCTGTGGTCGGCCATTGGCCTGCCGGTTGCCCTGGCCGTGGGCATGCCGCGATTCCGAGAGCTGCTGGCCGGCGCCCATGCCATGGATCAACACTTCCAGCAGGCGCCACCGGAACAGAACATGCCCATGCTCATGGGACTGATGGGGCTGTGGTATATGCACGGCTTCGGCGCGGAATCCCAGGCCGTTATCCCGTACGACCACTACCTGCGCCACCTTCCGGAGCACCTCCAGCAGCTGGACATGGAGAGCAACGGCAAGAGCGTATGCCTGGACGGCAGCCCGGTCAGCCACCACACCGGCCCCGTCATCTGGGGCGGCCCCGGGGTCAACGGCCAGCATGCCTACCACCAGCTGCTGCACCAGGGCACGCGGCTGGTGCCGGTGGATTTCATCCTGCCACTGACCAGCCACAACCCCGTGGATGGCCATCACGCCATGCTGGCGGCCAACTGCCTGGCCCAGGCCCGGGCCCTCATGCTCGGGCGCACGGAACAGGAAGTGCGCGCAGTGATGATCGCGGAAGGTATGGCGGAAGACGAGGCCCAGCGCCTGGCCCCCCACCGGGCCATCCCCGGCAACCGCCCCAGTAACCTGCTCACCATGGAGCGGCTGGAACCGGCCACGCTGGGCGCACTGATTGCACTGTACGAACACCGGACCTTTGTCCAGGCAGCCATCTGGCGTATCAATCCGTTTGATCAGTGGGGAGTTGAACTGGGGAAGGAAATCGGTGGGCAGATCCTGCCCGCCCTGAACGGTGAGCCAGAGACCGACATGACGTTCGACAGCGCTACTGCCGGCCAGATTGCCCGTTTCCGGGCCGCACAGGGCAGCGGTTCAGGTTCGCGGTGAGATCCGCCGGCCCTGCCAGTGGAACTCGATGGGCCAGAGGCGCTGGTCTCGCTCGTAGGACTGCCACAGGTCCGCGTAGCGCTCCCCGCTGACCGGATGCCGTTCATCCGGCGCAATCTCGGCCAGGGGCTGCAGCACAAAGGCGTTACTCAGGATTTCGGAGCGGGGAAGCTCCACGCCATCAATGGTACCCACCAGAGCGCCATAGGTAAGCACATCCAGATCCAGGGTCCGGGAGCTGAAGCGGGGCCGGTTGCGCTCCCGGCCATTGTCATCCTCGACCTGCTTGAGCCATTCCGCCAGCGGCCCCACGGGTTCGTCGGTGTTCAGGGCAACCACGAGATTCAGGAAGTTCTCACCCTCAAAGCCCACTGCCTCGCTCTCATAGACAGAGGAGATGGCCAGCTCGCCGAAGCGGGCTGAAAGGGCATCCAGCGCGGCGCGGACGTTCACCACGGTGTTCTGGTTGGAGCCGATACTGATGTAGACCCGATTCATTCACCTTCTCCCCGTTCCACCACCACGCCCACGGCCTCAGCCCCGGGAACGGCGCCGGGCTTGCGCAGCACAATACGCCGATAGCCGACGCCGAAATCATCCGCAATCATGGCCGCGAGCCGCTCCGCCGCCGTTTCAAGCAGGCGGAACCGCCCTTCCCTGAGGCACTGCGCCACGGCTTCAGACACCGCTGCATAGTCCAGTGCCAGTGTCAGGTCGTCCCCGGCGGCCGGCGCGCGATTATCCCAGCGGAGGTCCAGATCCACAAGCAGACGCTGGGTCACCGCCCGCTCCCAGTCCAGGACGCCGATCACAGCGTCAACGGCCAGCCGCTCAATGAAAACGCTATCCATTCCAACTCCCGGGTTGATCCATTATCCTGAAGACCCGATTACGGTTCAGGGCCTTCGATGGAACTGCTGTTCGCACTCTTGCTTTGTGCACTGGGCTACCTCAGTGGCTCGATCCTGTTCGCGCCCCTGGTCTGCCAGCTGCTCAATGCACCGCCGCCCCACCTCTATGGCTCCCGAAACCCCGGCGCCACCAATGTGTACCGGATTGCCGGCCCCGGGCCGGCCGGGCTCACGCTGCTGGGCGACGCCCTCAAGGGCTGGGCGCCGGTTACCCTGGCCCAGTACCTGGACGTCAGCCCCGCTACCCAGGCGGCGGTTGCCCTGGCCGCTATAGCCGGGCACATGCTGCCGGCGTTTTCGCGCTTCCGGGGCGGCAAGGGCGTTGCCACCACCCTGGGGACAGGGCTGGCGCTGGCCGCCGGCACCATTCTCGCCATGGCGCTCATCTGGCTGCTTGTCTTCCGGCAGTGGCGCATCGCCTCACTCGCGTCCATCATCGCCGCCGGCAGCGGTCCGATTATCGCGTTCCTGCTCAACCCTCCCCATACCGGGCTCTTCCTCATCATTGCCCTGGTGCTGTTCGTCCGTCACCGGGACAACCTGGTCCGCCTGGCACAGGGCAGCGAACACCACCTCTGAGGATCATACCGTCTGGCGCAGCCCCTCGAGGCGGCCCTCCTCCAGCCCGGGCAGTTCGGTCAGAGGCCAACGCGGAACGGCCAGCATCTCAGTGCCATCCCGCTGCCCCGCAACCAGCCGCTCATGGCCGGCGTAGGCGATCATCGCACCGTTGTCCGTGCAGAAGTCCAGGCGCGGGAAGAACAGTTCCGCCTGATGGCTTTTCTCAAGCGCTGTCAGCCGCTCCCGCAGCGCCCGGTTGGCACCGACGCCACCCGCCACCACCAGACGCCGCACTCCAGTCTGCTCCATAGCCCGGCGACATTTGATCGCCAGCGTATCCACCACGGCCTGCTCGAAAGCCAGGGCTACATCCGCACGCAGGGTCTCATCCGCACCGTCCGGGCCCGCTTCGTCACGCAGCGTGTTGCGGGTGTAGGTCTTGAGGCCACTGAAGCTGAAATCCAGGCCGGGCTTGCTGGTCATCGGCCGCGGAAAGCGGAAACGCCCCGGCGTCCCCGAAAGCGCCATCTTTGCCACCGCCGGCCCACCCGGGTAGCCCAGCCCCAGCATGCGCGCCGCCTTGTCGAACGCCTCGCCGGCTGCATCGTCCACTGACTCGCCCAGAAGCTCGTAACGCCCGAGCGCCTCGACCTTCACAAGCTGGGTATGCCCACCGGAGACCAGCAGGGCTATAAAGGGGAACGCCGGCGCCCGCTCCTCCAGCATGGGGGCCAGCAGGTGCCCCTCCATGTGATGGACGCCAAGCACCGGCACATCCAGCCCGCGAGCCAGGCCATGCGCAAAAGTGCTGCCCACCAGCAGCGCACCGATCAGCCCCGGGCCCGCCGTGTAGGCAATGGCATCAATGCCCTCCCGGCCACAGCCGGCCTCATCAAGGACGCGCTCACACAGCGGCAGCAACCGACGGATGTGATCGCGGGACGCCAATTCCGGCACCACGCCACCGTAGGCGGCATGCGCCGCCACCTGGCTGTGCAGGGCGTGGGCAATCAGGCCATCGTCGCCGTCGTAGAGGGCAATGCCGGTTTCGTCGCAGGAGGTTTCTATACCGAGTACGCGCATGATCACCGCTTCCTGAAGAACGGGGCATAGTGTACCAGAGCGGAAAGCCACACCCTCTCTTTACAGTAGCGGATCGAATGCGTAGACTTGCGGATCCTGAAAAGGCAGTGCCTTTAGAGCATCAATCTGACAACGGATTTTAAGGTAGGTGATTTCGCATGCCCGCTGTGAAAGTGAGAGATAACGAACCGTTTGACGTGGCGCTTCGCCGCTTCAAGCGCTCCTGTGAAAAAGCGGGGGTTCTTTCGGAAGTGCGTCGTCGTGAGCACTATGAGAAGCCCACCGAGGTGCGCAAGCGCAAGCGAGCCGCAGCGGTGAAGCGTCATCTCAAGAAACTGCAGCGTGAACAGAAGCGTTTCGAACGCTATTACTGATCACCCGGACGCCCGCCTCGCGCGGGCGTTCCTGCTTTGGGGCCCGGAACCATGGCCGGCATGATCCCCCAGACCTTCATTGAGACCCTGCGCGACCGGGTCGATCTGGCTGAAATCATTGGCCAGCGCATGCCGCTGAAGAAATCCGGCGGCAACTACAAAGCCTGTTGCCCGTTCCACGACGAACGCACTCCCTCGTTCAACGTCCGCCCGGACAAGGGTTTCTACCACTGTTTCGGCTGTGGTGCCCATGGCGACGCCATCGCGTTCCTGCAGGAATACGAGAACCAGAGCTTCACTGAAGCCGTCGAGGCACTGGCCGCCCACCTGGGTCTTGAAGTGCCCTATGACCAGGCGACCCGTGAAACCATGAAGCGCAGCCAGAGCCTGACCGGTGCCCTTGAGGAAGCCACCCGTTTCTACCGCAATGCACTCCGGGAGCATCCATGGAGCAGCCTGGCCCGGGACTACCTGGCCAATCGCGGTGTCAGCGAAGACATGATTGAGCGCTTCGCCCTGGGGTTCGCGCCACCGGAAGGCGACGCCCTCGCCAAACGCGTGAATGGTGAAACCCGCAGCGCCCTGCTCACGGTCAAGGCCCTGAACGAGCGTAACGGCCAGGTTCGGGATCTATTCCGCAACCGGCTGATGTTCCCCATCCGCAACACGAGGGGCCGCACGGTTGCCTTCGGCGGGCGCCCTCTGGGCGATGACAAGGCCAAGTACATCAATTCGCCGGAATCCGAGGTCTACCACAAGAGCCGTGAGATCTACGGGCTCTACGAGGCCCGCCAGGCCTCGCGCCAGCTGGATTCACTGCTGGTTGTGGAAGGCTACATGGACGTCATCGCCCTGGCGCAGATGGGCATCGCCAATGCCGTGGCCGCCTCCGGCACCGCCACCAACGAAGAGAGCCTCCAGACCCTGCTCCGCGCCTCACACCACCTGATCTTCTGTTTTGACGGCGACACCGCCGGCCATCGCGCCGCGGACAGGGCCATGGAAAACCTTCTGGGCATGCTTGAGGACGGCATGCACATCCAGTTCCTGATGCTGCCGGAAGGCGAGGACCCGGATTCACTGGTGCGTACTGAAGGGGGAGAGGCGTTTACGCGGCGCATGGAAGCCGCCAAGCCCCTGTCGCGCATGCTGTTCGAGCGCCAGGGTGAAGGCCTGGACCTGAGCCAGGCCGAACACCGGGGCGAGCTGCGCAGCCGCGTGGAGCCCATGCTCCGGCGCATGCCCCGGTCCGCCATCCGGGATGCGCTCTGGGAAGAACTCCAGCGCCTCACCCGCCGCCCACCCGGTGGTCGCGGCGACAGGCGCGGCAACAGTTCCGACCACCCCCACCATGGCCAGCCGCAACACGCCAGCCAGCCGGCCATGGCGCTGGACCGTGATACCCTCCTGGCTCTGGCGCTCTATTACGAGCCATCGCTGGCCACCGAGGTGACGGCCGTACCGCAGGCAGCCAGTCACTACCCTTGCGCCCATGCATTCGCGCAATGGATCCTCGAGAGCGGGATCGAGACGCGCAGTACCCTGCTGGCGGAAATGGCTTTCTCCGCCCCGGCCCGGGAGCGCTTCGCGGGCCTGTTCAACCGTATTGAGCATTTCCCGGAACACGAACCACTGCTTGCGGATGCCCGGCATATGCTCGGGCGGGCACGCTCACGCCAACAGGCCCGACAGGCCAGCGAGATACTGGCCGGACGCAAGCCCAGTGAGCTCACCGAAGACGAACGCCAGGAGCTCCAGCGCCTGCGCGAGAACCGCCTGCGGGATACACACTGACACCGAACATTGAAATCCAGAGGTGTCGTCCCCAGATTAGCCGGGCAGCTGGTGGCCGAAGTGACAGCCGATAGCGGAATCCACTGACTGGCAGAATGGATGACTCGTGGCTATAATGCTCGATTCATCTTGCCCCAGACAATACCGAGCCCAAAGGGTGACTATGTCAGCCAACTCCCAGAAATCGCGACTCAAGGATCTCATTGCTCGTGGCAAGGAGCAGGGATACCTGACCTACGCCGAAGTCAATGACCACCTGCCGGAGGATATCGCTGATCCGGATCAGGTGGAAGACATCATCCAGATGATCAATGACATGGGCATCCAGGTGACCGAAGAAGCCCCGGACGCCGATGACCTGCTGATCACCGATGGTGATTCCTCCGCGGACGAAGCCGCCGCCGCCGAAGCCGCCGCCGCACTGGCAGCCGTGGAGAGTGACGCCGGGCGCACCACCGACCCGGTCCGCATGTACATGCGCGAGATGGGCTCCGTGGAACTGCTCACCCGTGAGGGCGAGATCGTCATCGCCAAGCGCATCGAGGAAGGCATCCGCGATGTGATGGCCGCCGTTGCCCACTTCCCGGGCACCGTCGCCGCCGTCATCAACAACTACGACAATATTGTCGAGAACGAAGGCCGCATCAGCGACCTGGTCTCCGGCTACCTCGACCCCGAAGGCGAGGAACCCCAGTTCCCTGCGGCCGAGACTCCGGAGCCCGCCTCGGAAGCCACGGCAAGCGCCGAAGGAGAGGCAGAGGAAGACGAAGAGGACGAGGCCGAGGAAAGCTCCGACGGCGGCCCGGATCCGGAGGAAACCCGCCAGCGTTTCGATATGCTGCGGGACCGCCTGAACACCGCTATGGACGCCGTGACCAAACACGGCCGCTCCAGCGAAGAAGCCCAGAAGGCACTGGAAGAGCTCGGCAGGGTCTTCGCGCCCTTCAAGCTGAGCAATCGCCATTTTGACGAGATGGTCAACGTCGTACGCTCCACCAACGACATGGTGCGCCAGCACGAACGCAGCGTTATGGCCATCTGCGTGCAGGAATGCGGCATGCCGCGCCGTGAGTTCATCAAGCAGTTCCCGGGTAACGAGACCAACCTCAACTGGGCCGAGGAGCTGGGCAGCAGCGATCGCAAGTACGCCAAGGCCATTGGTGAGCGCGCCAACGACATCGTGCGCCTGCAGAAGAAGATCGCCAACGTCGAGGAAGGCGTGGGCCTGGATGTCAGCGACATCAAGGAGATCAACCGCCGCGTTTCCATCGGCGAGGCCAAGGCCCGCCGTGCCAAGAAGGAAATGGTGGAGGCCAACCTGCGCCTGGTGATCTCGATTGCGAAGAAGTACACCAACCGCGGCCTGCAGTTCCTGGACCTGATCCAGGAAGGTAACATCGGCCTGATGAAGGCGGTGGACAAGTTCGAATACCGCCGCGGCTACAAGTTCTCGACTTACGCCACCTGGTGGATCCGGCAGGCGATCACCCGCTCCATCGCGGACCAGGCGCGGACCATCCGTATCCCGGTCCACATGATCGAGACCATCAACAAGCTCAACCGCGTTTCCCGCCAGATGCTGCAGGAGATGGGCCGCGAACCGACCCCGGAAGAGCTTGGTGAGCGCATGGACATGCCCGAGGACAAGATCCGCAAGGTGCTCAAGATCGCCAAGGAACCGATCTCCATGGAGACCCCCATCGGCGACGATGAGGACTCACACCTGGGCGACTTCATCGAGGACATCCTGGCACTGTCGCCGGTGGACTCGGCCACGGCTGAAGGCCTGAGCGAAGCGACCAAGGGCGTGCTCTCCGGGCTGACCGCGCGCGAGGCCAAGGTGCTGCGCATGCGCTTCGGCATCGAGATGAACACCGACCACACCCTCGAGGAAGTCGGTAAGCAGTTCGATGTGACCCGCGAGCGCATCCGCCAGATCGAAGCCAAGGCGCTGCGCAAGCTGCGTCACCCCTCCCGCTCCGATCACCTGCGCAGCTTCATCGACGAAGGCTGACCCGGGTGGCGGGCGCCAGCTGCTCCGGCTAGAATGGCGCCCTCACCTCCCCTTTCCGGGCCTGTAGCTCAGTTGGTCAGAGCAGAGAACTCATAATTCTTTGGTCGCTGGTTCGAGTCCAGCCAGGCCCACCATTTATTCAGACCCAATCTGAACCTCTATCGCCGCTTTTAGTTCCATGAAGCAGGGAGCTTGCGAATTGTAGGAACGCATCCATGAACCCGACAGATACTTCCCAATGGCGCGGTCTGTTCTGGATGACCGTCGCGGTCCTGACCATTCCCGCCTCTGATGCCATCGCCAAAGTCCTTGGGCAGACGCTCTCAATCGGTCAGGTCACCACGACGCGTTTCATGATCCAGTGCCTGCTGCTCCTGCCTCTGTGGCTGTGGTGGCGCCACAGGAATGTCCGGCTTCAGGGACTCAAGCTCAGGGACTGGTGGCTTGGCGGCCTGGTTGCTTCCGCTGTTCTGTTCCTGTTCTGGGGGCTAAGCTATCTGCCGCTGGCGAACAATATCGCCATTTTCTTTGTCGAGCCACTGATTCTGGTCCTGTTCTCAAAGTGGTTCCTGAAAGAGAGGGTTTCTCCTCGGCGCTGGATTGCGGTCACTGTCGGGTTGCTCGGCGCACTGGTCGTAATCCGTCCCAACATCGAGGCCTACGGCTGGGCCACGGTTCTGCCACTGCTCGCGGCCACCGCCTACGCGGCCTACCTGACATCAACGCGCGCACTGCGGGAGAGTGCCGATCCCAGCCACTGGGCAGAGGCCGCCAACGGTCTTCAGAAGTCGGTCCGGCTGCAGCTGATGATCAGCCTCACTGCGTCGGTGCTAATGCTCATGCTGATGGATATCGGGCAGACGCTGACCCCGGCCCTGACCGGGGTGCAGTGGCCAACAGCCCATGAATGGGGCCTGCTTATTCTGCTGGGTGCGCTGGCCGCGTTTGCCCATGTGCTTATTGCCCTGGCATTCACCCATGCCAGCGCCAGTATCCTGGCGCCGGTCCAGTACCTGGAGATACTGGGGGCAGTGTTCTTCGGGTGGTGGCTTTTCCAGGAATGGCCCGACGCGCTGACCTTTGTCGGCGCTGCGATCATTATCGGCTCCGGGCTCTACATCGCCATGGAAAAACCACACCCCGACGTTATCCAGGACTGAAGAGGAATCCTCGCGAATACCCGCTTCAGGCCTCTTTCGCCTGCTGGCGCAGCACAAACTTCTGCACCTTTCCGGTGGAGGTCTTGGGCAGTTCCTCAAAGATCACTTTCTTCGGGGCCTTGAACCGGGCCAGATGCTCGCGGCAGTAGCTGATGATGGCCTCCTCGCTCACCTCACCGGCCTCCGGCTTGAGAGTGACAAAGGCGCAGGGTGTTTCGCCCCACTTCTCGTCCGGGCGGGCCACAACCGCTGCTTCCAGGACATCCGGGTGGCTGTAGATGACACCCTCGACTTCGATGGTGGAGATGTTCTCGCCTCCCGATATGATGATGTCCTTGAGGCGGTCCTTGATCTCGATATAGCCGTCCTCGTGCCATACGGCAAGGTCGCCGGTGTGATACCACCCCCCGCGGAAGGCCTCTTCCGTTGCACTCGGGTTTTTCAGATAGCCCTTCATCACGGTGTTACCGCGCAGGCAGATCTCCCCCACCGTCTCACCGTCCCGGGCGACCGGCTCCATGGTCTCGGTGTCAGCAACCATCAACCCCTGAAGCGTTGGGTAACGAACCCCCTGCCGGGCTTTCAGTGCGGCGCGCTTTTCCAGGGGCAGATCATCCCACTCCGGGTTCCAGGCACAGACTGTGACCGGGCCGTACACTTCCGTGAGGCCATAAACATGCGTGATGTCGATGCCCATTGCCTCGACAGCACCAATAACACTGGCCGGGGGGGCGGCGCCGGCGGTCATGGCCTGAACCCGGTGACTCAGACTCTCGCGCGCTTCTTCCGGGAGGTTGAGGAGCGTGTTCAGAATGATCGGCGCCCCGCACATGTGGGTTACCCCGTGGTCGCTGATCAACTGCAGTATCGTTTCAGCCTCCACACGGCGCAGGCACACATGGGTACCGCCCAATGCGGTCACCGTCCATGGAAAACACCAGCCGTTGCAGTGGAACATCGGCAGTGTCCACAGATAGACCGGGCGCTCGCCCATGGACCATACAGCCTGGTTACCCAACGCATTCTGGAAAGCACCACGGTGATGGTAGACCACCCCCTTGGGGTTACCCGTGGTCCCGGAGGTGTAGTTCAGGGATATCGCATCCCACTCATCCTCCGGCAGTGACCATTCAAAGTCCGGATCGCCCTCGGCAAGCAACACCTCATAGTTCAGCTCGGTAACCGGATCGCCTCCGCCGAGTTCCGGGTCATTCACGTCCACCAGAAGGGGCGGTTTTTCAAGCTTAGCAACCGCCTCCCGGATCACTGGCGTGAACTCCCTGTCCACCAGGAGCACCTTCGCCTCACCATGCTCCAGCATATAGGCAATCGCATCAGCATCGAGGCGGATGTTGAGCGTATTCAGAACCGCCCCAATCATGGGCACCCCGAAGTGGGCTTCCAGCATCTCCGGAATATTCGGCAGCATCGCGGCCACCGTGTCACCACGACCAATACCACGCCCCTGAAGAGCAGAGGCCAGGCGTCGGCAGCGGCTGTAGGTCTCCTGCCAGTCACGCTGGATGTTGCCGTGGATAACCGCAGTGCAGTCAGGGTACACATCCGCACTGCGTGCAATGAAATCGACGGGTGAAAGCGGGCTGTGATTGGCTCCGGTCTGTGGCAGGGATTGATCAAAGATCGATGTCATGGTGCGTTCCTCGGGTGTTTCCGGGTGAGCGATACAGCTGTTGCCGGAAAACTAACGATCCCGCACGCAGGAGAGTATTAGACGATGGTCGCATTGCAGGACCACCGCGGGGCTGCCCCTGCGGGAACGCTCCCCGCAGGCGCCCCGGACACCATCAGTTGGTCGGTTCATCCTCCGCTTTAGGCCGCTCCACCAGCTCCAGGCGCCCAATGGAGTCCTGTGCCAGTGCCTCAATGCTCTCCTTGGAGAACGCATCCACACGGATCGTGTCGTACATCGCGGCCATGGCCTCGGAGACCTTCTGGCGCTCGGAGTCGTCCAGCAGATCCCGCTCCTGGGCCCAGTCAAGCAGTTCCTCTCGCTGGTGACCGAGCAGCATTTCAATGTCCTGGAGTTCGTCCGGGTCCGACTTGCGGATGGCATCGTTGATGCGCTTGCGGGCCGGCTCGGTTTCACGGGCCAGGCGCAGGGCATGCAGGATGCGACCGACCGGGTCTTCCGGGTTCTCGGTGTGATAGACGCCACGCGGAATCCGCTCCTTGGCGCCCCCTTCCTTCACGATGCTCAGCGCCACACGCTGGCCCAGCTCATCGTCCGGCTGGCGCAGGCGCACACCCAGCGGGAACACCAGCACCTTCAGCGGCCAGCGCAGGGGTTTGACCGGGAAGTTGGTCACGGCTGCATAGAGTGCTGTCTGGATATCGTAGAGCGAGCGCTGCAGGCTCCACTCAACCACATCACGCATCTCCTCGTTATAGCCTTCCTCATGCCACTGCTTGATGGAGGCGGAAGCGTAATAGAGCCCGACCAGAGCGTCCGTCATACGCCCGGTAAACCGCTGGCGCCCCTTGAGGCTGCCACCGAGGGTCAACAGGCCCACGTCGGTCAGCACCGAGAAAGCGGATGCGAACCGCGACAGCTGTTGATAGTAACGCCGCAATCCCCCTTGGCCGGGCGTCGGCTGCACCAGGCCACCGGTCAGTCCCAGAACCAGGGAACGCAGCACGTTCCGGCTGGTATGGGCGATGTGGGCGAAGAAGACGCCGTCGAACGTCTGGACCGCCTTGCCGGCATCCTCCATGCCGGCGGCCTCGATCTCCTGGACGATATAGGGGTGGCAACGGATGGCGCCCTGGCCGAAGACCATCAGGCTGCGGGTCAGGATGTTGGCACCCTCTACGGTTATGGCAATGGGAATCGCCTGATAGATCCGGGCCAGGAAGTTACGCGGCCCCTTGATGACGCCACGCCCGGCCACGACATCCATGGCGTTGGTCACGACCTTGCGCATCAGGTCCGTGTTGCGGTACTTGAGCAGCGCGGACGGCACGGAGGGCTTCACGCCGCGATCCAGCATGCCGGAGGTGAAAACCCTGGCGCTGTCCATCATCCAGGTATAACCGGCCATGGGCTCAAGCGCCTCCTGAACCCCTTCGAAGTCGCTGATGGAGCGCCCGAACTGCTCGCGCACGGAGGCATAGGAGCCGGTGGTCAGGCAGGCCATCTTGCCGCCGCTGGTGCCCAGGGCCGGCAGCGAAATCGAGCGCCCGATGGACAGGCATTCCAGCAGCATGCGCCAGCCCTGGCCGATCATCCCGCGCCCGCCGATGACCTGATCCAGCGGGATGAACACATCCTCGCCCCAGGTCGGCCCGTTCATGAAGACGGTATTCATGGGCAGATGGCGGGCTCCGTGGTTCACGCCCTCCGTGTCCGCCGGCACCATCACCGTGGTCACGCCCAGATCGTGTTCCTCGCCCAGCAGGTGGTCCGGATCATAGACCTTGATCGCCAGGCCGATCAGCGTGGCCACCGGCGCCAGGGTGATGTAGCGCTTGTTCCAGGTGACCTTCATGCCGAGTACTTCCTGGCCGTTCCAGTAGCCCCGGCAGATCACGCCCCGGTCCGGAATGGCACCGGCATCCGAACCGGCCACTGGTGATGTCAGGGCAAAGCAGGGCACCTCGTCGCCCTTTGCCAGGCGCGGCAGGTAGTACTGCTTCTGCTCGTCCGTGCCGTAATAGGTGATCAGCTCACCCGGGCCCAGGGAGTTGGGGACCATGACGGTAACCGCGGCCGAGACGCCCCGGGAGGCGATCTTCATGACCACCTCGGAGTGCGCGGTATTCGAGAACCCGAGCCCACCGTGCTCCTTGTCGATCACCAGGCCGAAGAAGCCCTTTTCCCGGATGAACTTCCAGGCCTCCTCCGGCAGGTCGTAACGCTCATTGGTGATGGACCAGTCGTCCAGCATGGCGCAGAGCTCATCCACCGGGCCGTCGATGAAGGCCCGTTCTTCTTCGGTGAGCTTGGGGTGAGGCAGATCCAGAAGGTGGTTCCAGTCCGGCCGGCCGGAGAACAGCTGGCCGTCCCAGTCCACGCTGCCGGCATTGAGAGCCTGCTGTTCTGTATCGGATAGCGTGGGCAGCATACCCCGGATCATGCCCAGAAGCGGGCTGCTGATGAGGCTGCGCCGCAGTGGTGATGGGATGATGACCACCAGTGTGCCCAGAAGCAGCACAGTTCCGATGAACACGCTCAGCCAGTGCCAGCTGTCCAGCCAGAACCCGATGCCCGTAGCAATAACAAGCCCAGCGGTACCGAGCCACCAGTTCGCCCCGAGATAGAGCAGAACCAGCCCGGCAAGCAGCAACAGAAGAACACTCATGATGGTCACCTCCTTTTATCCGTATACCGCACCCTTGCGGTGGATACGAACCACCATAAGCCCATCCCAGCACCTGTAAAAGGACTTTTATCAACGTCCTGCTTAACCTCGCCGGGTATTGCGCACTAGAATGGCCCCACAGTGGTAAAGGAAAGGATTTCTGCGCATGGCATGGTACGCCCTACAGCATAAACCGGCCCAGGCGGCTCGCGCGCTGGCGAACCTGGAGAACCAGGGGATCGAGTGTTTCTTCCCCGAGATTGACGTGGAAACCATCCAGCAGGGTAAGCGCCGGATGCGGCGGGAGCCCCTGTTCCGGGGGTACCTGTTCATCAACCTGGAGCTGACCGATCCGGTCTGGCACAAGCTCCGCTCCACCCGAGGCGTGGTGCGGGTTGTGAGCTTCGGTAACCGGCCGGCACCCATTGCCGATGAGGTCATCCAGGGGATCCGGGAGGGTCTGGAATCCGCAGCCGAGGCCGGGGGCATCCACAAAGGGGACAAGCTCGAGATTCTGGAAGGGCCCTTCCGCGGCCTGAACGCCGTCTTCCAGGAATACGACGGAGAAACCCGGGCGATGGTGCTGATCGATTTCCTGCAGAAACAGCACCGGGTGTCCATGAACCTGGATCAGGTCCGCCCCGGCTAGACACCGCTGTTATCTAGCCGGTCACGCTGCGCCCGCCATCCACATTCAGCACCTGCCCGGTCACATAGGGCGCATCGCAGACCAGCCAGGCCACGGCACCGGCAATATCATCCGCCTCACCGGTGCGGTGCAGCGGCACCTGCTGCAGGATCGCCTGCTGCTCTTCCTCCGGCATGGCACCACCGCCCTCGCCTTCCGGCCACAAGATTGCCCCCGGTGCCACCCCGTTGGCCCGCACCCGCGGCGCCATATCCCTGGCCCAGGAGCGCGTCAGCGACGCCAGGGCGGCTTTGGTGGCGCAGTAAACCGGATGATCCGCCAGCGGGCGTTCGGCATGGACGTCAATCAGGTTGATGATGCAGCCACGCTGCAGCTTCAGCTCCCCAGCGAGCGCCTCAACCAGCAGCACAGGGGCGCGCAGGTTGGTGTCGACCAGGCGGCCCCACTGCTCCACGCTCAGCTCTCCCACCGGCGTGGGGAAAAACTCGGACGCATTATTCACCAGCACATCCAGCCGGGACCAGTATTCCCGTGCCTCACGGGCCAGCGTCTGGACCGCCTCCGGGTCCCGCAGATCCGCCTGCAATGCCACGGCCGAGCCGGCACGCGCAGCATTCAGCTCGGCCACCAGCGTTTCCGCATCACGGTTCCGGCTGCGGTAATGCACCACCACCCGGTATCCCCTCGCATGCAGGGCCCTTGCGGTGCCCGCGCCCAGCCGTCTTGCCGCCCCGGTCACCAGAGCCACGCCACCGTGCTCATGCATCGTCCGCTTCTCCCTCGACCACCTGTTCAATCGCCTGTTGCCGGCGGGCCGCAATAGCGTCACCCAGCGCCTTCCCCTGGTAGCCCTCCTTCATCAGAGCCCGGGGATCCACGGCCGCCGCCCGGGCACGGGCTTCACGCACCCGTGCCGCCGCCTGAGCATCCAGCCCACAGGCCTCCATCACCATCAGCAGCTGCTCGAAGCGCTCCGGGCGCCGCCAGGCGTCCGCCTTTTCCAGAAGCTCCTCCACCCAGTCCGCGCTCAATGGTCTCGCCCAGCGCGGCAGTGCCGCCGAACTCACGGCAATATCCCGGCAGCTGTTGGGAACCCGCAGCCGTTCACTGAAGGCATCGGCGGTATCCGCCTCGAGCTTCGAGCTAAGGGCGCCGAAACGTACTTCGGTGGCATCACTGATAGCCACCGCCCGGGCCAGAGCTGACAGGCCCCCTTCGCGCACCTCGAGCGGCGACGCAATCTCCGGCATCACCACAGCCAGGGCGCCGCAGGCTTCCAGGACCTCAAAGAAGACCTGGGGGCGCGCTTCGTGAAGAGCCCGCCGTGTTTCCTGCCAGACCCGTTCCGGGACCAGGTGGTCGACCTCACCTTCGACCACCATGGAGCGCATCAGGGTCATGGTCTCCTCCGCCACCTCGAACCCCATGGGGGCGAGACGCGCGGCGAACCGGGCAGTACGCAGGATGCGCAGCGGGTCCTCGGCAAAGGCCGGAGAGACATGGCGCAGCACCCGGTCAGCAAGATCCTGTTTACCCCCGAAGGGATCCACCAGATGCCCCTCCGCATCACGGGCCATGGCGTTGACCGTCAGATCCCGGCGCTTCAGGTCTTCCTCAAGCGTGACATCCGGGGCACTGTGCACCTCGAAGCCATGGTAGCCGTGGCCGCTTTTGCGCTCGGTGCGGGCCAGCGCGTATTCCTCCCGGGTCTCGGGATGGAGGAAGACGGGAAAGTCCGCCCCCACCTGCTTGTAACCAGCCGCCAGCATCTGCTCGGGCGTGGCGCCGACCACCACCCAGTCCCGGTCCTTCACCGCCTGGCCCAGAAGCCAGTCGCGCACCGCGCCGCCCACCTCGTAGACATCCATCAGACACCCCCCTCAAAGCCGAGCTGACGCCAGGCTTCATAGACCACTACGGCCGCCGCGTTGGAGAGGTTCAGACTGCGCCGTTCCGGCACCATCGGCAGGCGCAGCACCTGCCCCTTAGGCAGCCCGGCCAGAACGTCCTCCGGCAGACCGCGCGTCTCTGGACCGAACATCAGGGTATCCCCAGGCTGGTAGGCTGCCTGATGGTGACCATTGGTGCCTTTCGTGGAGATCCCGAAAAGCCGGCCCGACCGGATGGGCTCTGCCTCAAGGAAAGCCCTGTAGTCCTCGTGCACGGACACACTGGCGTACTCCCGGTAATCCAGCCCAGCCCGCTTCATGCGCCGATCATCCAGCTGGAAGCCCAGCGGCTGGATCAGGTGGAGACGGCAGCCGGTACTGGCCGCCAGCCGCATGATGTTGCCCGTATTGGGCGGTATCTCCGGCTCATAGAGCGCAATATTGAGCATTCAGCGCTCAACGGCCAGTGCCACGCCCATGCCGCCACCGATGCACAGTGTCGCCAGGCCACGCTGGGCCTCACGCCGGCGCATCTCGTGCAGCAGGGTCACCAGGATCCGGCAGCCGGAGGCCCCGATCGGGTGACCCAGGGCAATGGCACCGCCGTTCACGTTCACCCGTTCCGTATCCCAGCCGAGGTCGCGGTTCACGGCAATGGCCTGGGCGGCGAACGCCTCATTGGCCTCCACCAGTTCCAGCTGGTCGATGCCCCAGCCCGCGCTGTCCAGCGCGCGGCGGGTCGCCGGAATGGGCCCGGTCCCCATGACCTCCGGCGCCACGCCGGCGTTGGCGTAACCACGGATGGTGGCCAGTGACTCCAGACCCAGTTCCTGAGCCTTTTCAGCGGAACAGACCACCACAGCGGCAGCCCCATCGTTCAACGCCGAGGCATTGCCCGGGGTAACGCCGCCGTCCTTCTGGAAGGCCGGCTTGAGTCCGGACAGCCCCTCGGCGGTCACGCCCGGGCGCGGGTTCTCGTCGGTGTCCACCACCTTGGGATCGCCCTTGCGCTGGGGAATGCTCACGGGGACGATCTCATCACTGAAGCGCCCGGCGTTGATGGCAGCCTCCGCCTTCTGCTGGGAGGCGGCGGCGAATTCGTCCTGTTCCTGGCGGGTGATGCTGTACTCACGGGCGATGTTCTCGGCGGTGACGCCCATGTGGTAATCGTTGAAGGCATCCCAGAGGCCGTCCTGGATCATGGAGTCGATCAGCTGCCAGTGCCCCATCTTCTGGCCGTTACGGCTGTTGGGCAGCACGTGCGGGGCCTGGCTCATGCTCTCCTGGCCGCCGGCAATGATCAGGTCCGCGTCACCGCAGCGGATCGCCTGGGTGGCCAGGTGCAGGGACTTGAGGCCGGAACCGCAGACCTTGTTGATGGTCATGGCCGGCACCGCCTCCGTCAGGCCACCCCCGATGGCCGCCTGGCGTGCGGGGTTCTGACCAACACCGGCGGTCAGCACCTGCCCGAGGATCACCTCGTCGACCTGATCCGAGCTGATGCCGGTTTCGTTCAGCAGCTGGCGGATGACGGTGGCGCCAAGCTGGGCCGCGCTCTGGCCGGCCAGGCTGCCCCCGAAAGTGCCCACGGCGGTGCGCCGGGCAGCGGCGATGACAACATCACGCATGGTTGTATGCTCCTGTTTGCCTGTTTTGGAAGCCAGTCTACCAGATAGCGGGCCGATTCGACCCTGATGCGGCATTGCACCGGTCATGGAGGCTGGATGACAATAAACACTTTTCGATTTCCGGCAGCTTTTGAGGAAGGATCCAACGTGAGCGACCACATTGTCTGGCACGACCACAAGATCTCGCGCACCGAGCGCGCCAGCATCAAGCACCAGCACCCCTGCCTGCTGTGGTTCACCGGCCTTTCCGGTTCCGGCAAGTCTACCATCGCCAACGCGCTGGACGTAGCGCTCTACCATGAGGGCTACCACACCTTCCTGCTGGACGGTGACAACGTCCGCCATGGCCTGAACCGGGATCTGGGTTTCTCCAATGAGGACCGGGTGGAGAACATCCGCCGCATCGGTGAGGTCAGCAAACTGTTCGCGGATGCCGGGCTTATCGTGCTCAGCGCGTTCATCTCGCCCTTCGCCAGCGACCGGCGGCTGGTGCGCAACATGTTCCCGGCGGGTGAGTTCATCGAGGTCTTCATGGATACCCCGCTGGCCACCTGCGAGGAACGCGACCCCAAGGGCCTGTACCGCAAGGCGCGCGGTGGCGAGATCCATGACTTTACCGGGATCGACTCCCCCTATGAGGCGCCGGCGCATCCGGAGATCACATTGGACACCTCCAACCTGAGCGTCGACGCCTGCGTGGAGAATCTGCTCTGCTACCTGAAGGAGCGCGATCTGCTCAAGCCCGGGGGTGACGCCTGACGGCCATGGACTGGGAAGCGGCGTTCACCCTGGCCACGCTGGTCACGGTTCTGGGGACCCTGATCTTCACCCGGCTCTCCGCGGACCTGGTGCTGATGACGGCGATGGCCGTCATGCTGATCCTGGGCATCCTGTCCCCGGCAGAAGCGCTGGCCGGTTTCTCCAACCCGGGCGTGATCACCATTGCCACCCTCTACGTGGTCGCCGCCGGGCTCAAGGAAACGGGCGCCATCCAGTGGCTGGCCCGCCACCTGCTCGGCCACCCGAAGGGCACATGGCGGGCCCAGGCGCGGCTGGTGGCGCCAACCGGCCTGATGAGCGCCTTCATGAACAACACCGCCGTAGTGGCCATGTTCATCCCGGCCGTTCAGGACTGGGCCCAACGGCTGGGCATTCCCGCCTCCCGGCTGCTGCTGCCGTTGAGTTACGCCGCCATTCTGGGCGGCACCTGCACGCTGATCGGCACCAGCACCAACCTGGTGGTGGACGGCCTTCTCCAGTCCCGCCTCGACATCCAGCTGGGCCTGTTTGAACTCGCCTGGGTAGGGCTGCCCCTGCTGCTGATCGGCGGTACCTTCCTGGTCCTCTTCGCTAACCACATGCTGCCGGACCGAGGCGGCGTCACCGAGGACCTGGACGCCGTGCGCGAATACGGCGTGGAAGTCGAAGTGGACAGAAAGGGCCCACTGACGGGGAGAACCGTTGCCGAGGCTGGCCTGCGCGCGCTGAACTACGGCTATCTCACAGAGATCGAACGCGACGGCCACCTGATCTCACCGGTGGAGCCGGACCGGGATCTGCAGGGCGGGGACCGGCTCTATTTCGTGGGAGCCCCGGAGTGCGCCAGCGAACTGCGCCGCATACAGGGGCTGATACCGGCCAACGCCAATGTCCAGAAACTGGAGCTGGCGAACCATCAGCGCTGCCTGGTGGAAGTCGTCCTCGGCCAGGAATTTGCCGGGCTGGGCCAGACTGTGCGCGAAAGCCGTTTCCGCTCGCGCTTCAATGCCGCCATCCTCTCGGTCTCGCGCGAGGGCAAGCGGGTCTCCGGGAAGCTGGGCGACATCCGCCTGCGCATGGGCGACACCCTGCTGCTCGAAGCCAGCCATGAATTCGTGGAGCAATACCGCTTCCGGCGCGACTTCCTGCTGGTGAGCGCTCTCAATGACTCCACGCCACCAGACTTCAGCCGTGCCCCCGCCGCCCTGGGGATCCTTGCGGGCATGGTGGCCCTCAGTGCCAGTGGCCTGCTCAGCATCATGGAGGCCGCTTTCCTGGCCGGCGGCGCCATGATCCTGTTCGGCTGCACCAGTGCCTCGCGAGCGCGGCGCAGCCTGGACCTGCCGGTACTGGTGATCATCGCCTCATCCTTCGCCCTGGGCAACGCCATGGACCAGACCGGTGCGGCCCAGTGGGTGGCGGGCAGCCTTCTGGGCAACAGTGAGATGTCCCCCTGGATGGCCCTGGCCATCATCTACCTGCTGACCGCCCTGTTCACCGAGGTCATCACCAACAATGCCGCCGCTGTGCTCATGTTCCCCATCGCCCTGGCGATCTCCGAGCAGCTCGGGGTCAACTTCCTGCCCTTCGCCATCGCGGTGATGTTCGCCGCCAGCGCCAGCTTCATCACGCCGCTGGGTTACCAGACCAACCTAATGGTCTACGGGCCGGGCCGCTACCGCTTTACGGACTACATGCGCATGGGCATTCCGCTGAGTCTGCTGGTAGCCACCACTGTCATCACCCTGATTCCACAGATCTGGAGCTTCCACGGGTAACGCTGGTTACCCCCGATCCTCGCGGTAGGCAAAACGCCGCCACAGCCATTCAGCGGGCCCGGCACGCCAGCGCCGCAGCCACAATGGCGCGATCACCAGCAGCATCAGCCAGACCGCAAGGATGAACTGCAACTGGACCAGACGCGGCGTGGCCTCAAAGCGTCCGCCCGTGTAGAAAAACGCTGTGCCCAGGACCGAGCAGAGCAGATAGGCACTGAGCGCCAGCCTGCCGAGTGCCCTCAGGCGTTCCAGAAGCCCCCTGAACAGGCCCCGCTGGAGCGCCAGCATCACTGCGGAGGCCCAACCCAGCGCCACCAGGGGACCGCCCCAGATATTGAACTGACGGCCGGCATAGAGCGATTCCGCCATGCCCCACTCATGGGTCATGTTGTAGAGTACCCCCCACTGGCACAGTGGAATGCCGATGCCGAACCCAAGCAGCCCCAGCCGCCGGTAGGGCGACTCCGGCCAGTGACCGGAAAAGAAACCACCCCGGTAAAGCGCCATCCCCACCAGCATGAGCGCCAGCACACGCCAGCCCGATTCGGTCAGCAGCATGCTCGGCCAGCTCTCGAACAGTACCATGAGCCGATGCTCGAACTGGGCTGGCCAGCCGCCCCGGTAGGCCTCGATCTCCTGCTCGACCAGTGCGGAATCCGCACTCCAGAACTGCTGCCTGAAGGCCTCATACTCTTCGGCAGGCATCCAGTTGAGGATGCCGGTCATCAGCAGGGCAAAGCCGAAAGGCACCAGATAGAACACCAACGCCCAGCCCAGAAGCCGTGCCGGCGGCAGGTTCCGGAAACGCGCCGCAACCAGCCCCACCACGGCGTAAAGCAGCAGAATGTCGCCGTACCAGATGAGGACCAGGTGACCCAGCCCAATGAGTGCCAGCGCCCCCATGCGCCGCCGCAGAATTCGGTCCACCTGAAACCCTTCAGCGGCGAGCCGCTCCCCCTGGATCACCACCCCCGCGCCAAACAGCGCGGCCAGCAGCGGCATGAAGCTGTACTCGAACAGCAGGTGGGAAACGAACCAGACCCAGAACTCCGCCCCCTCAAAGCTGCCCATGACCCCGGGGTTGAGCTGGGCGGTCGATACTTCAGCAAAGGCCCGGACGTTGATCACGAGGATGCCCAGTATGGCGAATCCACGCAGTACATCGAGGCTGGTCAGGCGTTCCGGGCGTTGCGACATGCCCCCAATTCTGATCTGCCCGCACCCACTGTCAAATATTTCCCGCCCACGACCGTATCGGGTACCCTTCCTGCATGCTGCTGACCAAAATCATCGCCGCCCTGCTCAGCCCCCTGCCCCTGGTCGGTCTCATCCTGCTGGTGGCGTGGGGCCTGCGACTCCTCAAACGGACCCGGCTGGCCGTCACCGCGGCCTGCATGGCCGGCATACTGTTCCTGGTGTTCTCCGTCGAACCCCTGGCCCGCTGGCTGATCCTGCCGCTGGAATCCCGCTACGAGCCCATCACCCAGCCGCAGGCTTTCAGCAATGTCCGCTGGATTCTGGTGCTGGGCTCCAGCGCCTCGGAGGATGCGGATGCCCCCCCCACGACCCGCCTCAGTGGTGTCGCCAGCCTCCGTCTGGCGGAAGGGCTGCGCCTGCAGAATGCCCTGCCGGAAAGCACCCTGATCCTGTCCGGTGGCAGTGTCTTCGGGGACGCTCCCAGCGCTACGGTCATGAGTCGGGCAGCCATCGCGATGGGCGCGGACCCGGACCGCCTGCGCATCCACCCCAACCCTCTGAACACCCGCCAGGAGGCTGAATTCATGCGCGAGGCGGTCGGAGAGGCCCCGTTCCTGCTGGTCACTTCAGCCTCGCACATGCCCCGGGCCATGATGCTCAACCGTAAGGTGGGCCTGAACCCCATCCCCGCACCCACCGCGCGGCGCGCGGCAGGCACCGCCCTCAAGTCCGATCCCGCTTTCTGGTTACCCTCGGCAGGTGCCCTGGAGATGAGCGAACGCGCGATCCACGAGTACCTCGGCATTGCCTGGGCCTGGCTCGGTGGTCATATCTGAAATTTCAGGCGTATACTCAATGTGAACGGAGTCGCACAATTCAGGAGGGCAGACGATGCCATCACGACGCCTGGTACCGGGAGTACTTTCGCTCTGTCTTCTGTCCTTCATCCTCACGGGCTGCTCCGGGGGCAGCAGTGGTGGTGCCGGCATCGGCGATCAGGTCACCCTGCCTGATAGCAGCCCGATTCCGGAGACGCCGATCCAGGAAGAGGATGACCAGCCCCCAGCAACGCCAGGGTATTACTCCGAGTCACGGTTCTGGATCCAGGGCGAGAGCACTCAGGAGCGGGGGTTGTTTGCTATCCCAAAGGACAACAACGGCTCCGACGAGATCGACACCAGCCTGCTTGCGGAACTCCCGTTGCAGACGGTGCCGGCGCTTGTGGACAGTGGCGCGCGAATGGCACCCCGCGCCATTTTCTACCGGAACGAAAACGGTTTTACACGGGCTCCCACCGGCTCCGCAAACATACAGCAAATCTCCAGCCAGGCGAACGCTGCGGGGACCTGCCTTGGCGGATGGGCCTATGACCTGGAAGCCATTGATAACACCAGTGTTGCCTACCACACGCAGAGAAACGGCGGCGACTGCCCTGACCGCTTCAGCGTGACGGATTGGAAGCAGGTGCAGCTCGATGACACCGCCAGCACACCCCCGCAATCATTCCCTTCCGGGGTAACCGTGGTTGCCGGGCTCAACAAAAGCTCTGATCATGAGCCACAGTGGCTCACCCTGGAAAGTGACGACACCCCTGCAAGATATGACGTCTCGGACCTCTCGTCCCCCGGTGACAGTATCAATACGGACAAGGCAGTCACTCCCTTTACTGAACTCCACCTGATAGGACGCATCGGAACCGGGGCGGCCATCGTCGCGTACACGGGGTCTGACACCAGCGATGCCGACCGGGACTACCAGCTGGCGTACTACGACCGCGCCGCCAACAGCATCAGCAACCTAGAAAACAGCGGCGGCCCCGAACTCGCAACACTGCCCCGGATTCCGCTCGCGGACTGGGTTGCACCGGCCGCCGATGCGGTCTTTTTCGGAATCGGTAACGCCCTGGTCAGAGCGGATGCCGACGGTTACCGGATCATTGATTCAGTGGATGGTCCCGGCCGCCCCTACTTTGTGAGCCGCTCGGATACCCATGTGATATGGGGCCTCCTGAGCCAGCGCAACGACAGCCCCCAGCGGGAAATCCGGGTTGTGGGCGTGTCAGGGACCGGCGCAAGGACACTGGTGCGGGCCCCGTACGTGGAAACACGGGTCAGGGGCACCGCCGAGGGCTGGTTCTACTTCACTGCCGCAAGGGGCGCGGAGCCCAATGGTCAACTCACGGATTCTTTCGCCATCGGCTATAACCCCTCGATCAGCGGCGACCTGAATGCATTCATCATCGCGGACGCCCAGTGGATCGGTTCTTCCATTGACCCGACAGAGGCGGTTTCAGAAGAGGTTCAGCCCCAGGCCCTGGCATCAGCCTCCATCAGCAAACTGTTTTACCGGGGTGGCAGCAGCGGCATGGAAAGTCTCCGCGCCCTTGCCGAGCCCGGCTCGCCGGTCGCCATGGAGCAGGGGAACCCGGTCCTTCCGAGCATTGACCTGGGCGCTCTCAACAACTGGAATTCCGGCGCCAAGGGAGTCTTTATGGGGCCCGGCTTCGGGCGGCAACGACTCCTGACGTCAGTCGACGCCGGTTCCGACGAAAGCCTTGCCGGCGAGACCGAACTGAGGGTCGGCGCCGACCGGGACCTGACCAACCAGGTGCACTGGGTGGACCCGGACAAAGCAGGCTCACTCAACCCCATAGGCAACAGAGGACCACTGGTACGGCATGCTCCGTTGTTCTGACAACCCAGCGCTGGGTCGGGCACTGGTCTTCATGGGCATGTGCGCCCTGAGCAGCCCCGGCCTGGCCGAACGCGTCTTCCCGCCCGAAGCCATCGCCGGGTGGGAACACCACAGCTTCACCGGCGAAACGGACTACGAACTGGTCACCTTTGATGGCCGCAGGGCCGTACGCGCTACCTGCAGCGGCGACTCCGCATCGGGGCTGTACCTGGAGGAACCCATTGACCTCAGCGAGACGCCCATCATTGAGTGGCGCTGGCGGGTGGACTCCGTCTACAACGCTATCGACGAGCGGACCCGCGAAGGCGACGACTTCCCCGCCCGCATCTACGCCGTGCACGAGCCCACCTGGCTGCGCTGGAAGACACGGGCTCTCAATTACGTCTGGGCCAGCAGGGAACCGGCCGGCAGCAGCTGGCAGAACCCCTTCCAGTCCCGGGCACGGATGGTGGCGGTGGCTTCAGGCCCGCCGGAAGACGGTGCCCAATGGCAGACCGTCACCCGGGACCTGCGGGCCGACTTCCGGCGCCACCACGGAGAGGTACCGGAGCATCTGACCGCCCTGGCCATCATGACCGATTGTGATAACCACGGAGGCACCACCCGCGCCTGGTATGGGCGGATCCGCCTGAAAAGCGCGGATGAGCGTTTTGCGGACTGAGTCACATTCGGGCATGATGCGATTCATGACATCACCCAATGGTAATAGAACCCCTTCCATGCCCCGGCTTCCCGCACTCGCATTCGCCCTCATTGCCCTCAGTGGCTGCTCCGATGAAGCAGCTTTCCCGGGCGGCGGCAGTGAGTTCTATGAACAGCCGGAGTGGGCCAACTATCGCGAACAGGCTGGCGAACATGGTTATGAGCCAGGCCTCTCGAACTGGCGCCACATCCCTGAGCTTACGCCGCAGGAACCCCTTAACGCCTGCAAGGATGCCCAGGCTGCCGTGGAAAGCTGGGCGCACTCCCGTGACCTGATCGGGCCGGATCGCGGTGAGCGGCTGACGATTGATATGCGCACCCGCCAGGAGGCGGATGGCAGCGTGACCGGTCTTCTGCAGCGCTGGGGATTCCGGGATGATGCCGTGGCGGGGGTCGACCACCGCCTCCGGCTGACGGAAACCGCCGGATGCTGGGAGGTCGAAAGGGTGGAAGCCCGCCACTACTGCCGCCGTGGGCTGGAGGACGGGCTCTGCCGCTGAGCGGTGATCAGTGGTTCTGCTGCTCCGCCTCGCCGGCCTGTTCCTGGCGGCGGCGCTCCAGCGCCTGCTGATAGATGGCGTCGAAGTTGACCGGCGCCAGCATCAGGGGCGGGAAGCTGCCCTTGGTCACCAGCGTATCCACGGATTCGCGGGCATAGGGAAAGAGCACGTTGGGGCAGTAGGCGCCCAGCATCTGGCCCTGGCGGCTGTCATCAAAATTGCGCACCACGAAGATGCCTGCCTGCTGTACTTCCACAATGTAGGCGGTCTTATCACCGATCTTCGCTGTCAGCGTCAGCTGAAGCACCACCTCGTACTGGCCTTCTCCCAGGTCAGTATGGCTGGTGTTGAGGTCCATGGTGACCTCGGGCTTCCACTGCTCCTGGAAAATGGTCGGCGTGTTGGGCGCCTCGAAGGAGCTGTCCTTGATGTAGACGCGCTGGAGCGCGAACTGCGGCTGGTTCTCGTCGCCCTGCTGGCCGCCCGCGGCGCCAGCCTGTGTGTCATTGTTCTCGGCCATTGCGTTATTCCTGTCTATTGTTACTGCACGGGCCGGCAACCCCGGCCCGCCGCGTCACCGGCGCATTCTTACTTGTTGGTGACCGGCAGATTGGCGTTGCGCCACTCCATCATGCCACCGGTCAGCCGTGCCAGCTGGAGCTCCTCAGGGTTGGGGACCTCCTTCACGGCCATACCCGAATGCTGGCCCGCCTTATCCACGAGGATAATCAGTTTGTCCTGGTGTTTCCGGAGCTGGTTCCCACTTTCCTTAAGCTTCGCCATGGGAATGTGCTCGGCGCCACGGATATGGCCCTCGGAAAATTCTTTCTTTTCCCGCACATCCACCACCACGGCCTCATCCCGGTTGAGCATGAGAACCGCTTCCTGTGGCCCCACCTTGCGCCCGGCACGGCTGCTTTCCACCCAGAAAAGCGCCAGCAGCAGCACAAAGAAGGCACTGACCAGCATCCAGTGATTGATGACAAACTCAAATAGCTGTTGGATCATTCTGCGCCACACCTGTGTCCGGGCCACATGGCCCTGTTCGTTCAGCCGCGATTATACACAGGGCCCGGCAGCGACGACAGGTGCGCCAATGGCCGGGGCACCCGGAATCAGGTTAGAATCAGGCCCTTTCGAGGCAACCCGGAACCCGAACCCATGAGTGACAGACCTCAGACAACCGCGCTCATCATCATGGACGGCTGGGGCCAGCGTGAGCCCACCGACGACAACGCCGTCAGCCTTGCCCAAACCCCGGTCTGGGACCGGCTCTGGGCGGAATGCCCACGTACGCTGCTCAACACCAGCGGCCTGGCCGTGGGACTTCCCGAAGGCCAGATGGGCAACTCCGAGGTCGGCCATATGAACCTTGGCGCCGGCCGCGTGGTCTACCAGAGCCTGACCCGAATCAGCCGTGACATCGAGAACGGCACACTGGCGGAAAACCCGGTGCTCGGCGGCGCCATCCGCAGCGCCATCGCGGCGGACGGCGCCGTTCACGTGATCGGCCTGCTGTCGCCCGGCGGCGTACACAGCCACGAAGAGCACCTGTTCGCCGCCTGCCGCATGGCCATGGAACAGGGCGCGCGTTACGTCTATATCCATGCCTTTCTGGACGGGCGTGATACACCGCCGCGCAGCGCCCGCGAATCCCTGGAGAAGGCGGACCGCCTGCTGCGCGAAGCGGGCGTCGGCCAAGTGGCCTCGGTCGTCGGCCGCTACTTCGCCATGGACCGGGACAACAACTGGGACCGCATCGAAAAGGCCTACAACCTGCTGACCCTGGGCGAGGCCAATTACCGCGCGGACTCTGGCGTGGAAGCACTGGAAGCCGCCTACGCACGGGGCGAGGACGACGAGTTCGTGTCGGCCAGCGTGATTGCGGCGGAAGGCGAAAACCCGGTCACCATCGATGACGGCGACGCCGTGCTGTTCATGAATTTCCGCGCCGACCGCGCCCGCCAGCTGGCGCACGCCTTCGTGGACCAGGATTTCACCGGATTCAGCCGCCGCAGTGAACCGCGCCTTTCCGATTTCGTAATGCTGACGGAATACGAAGCCAATCTCGACACCAGCTGCGCCTACCCGCCTGAATCCCTGCCCAACATGCTGGGCGAATACGCCAGCAATCAGGGACTGAAGCAGCTGCGCATCGCGGAGACGGAGAAATACGCCCACGTCACCTTTTTCTTCAACGGCGGCCGCGAGGAGCCCTTCCCGGGCGAGGACCGCATCCTGGTTCCTTCCCCCAAAGTGGCCACGTACGACATGCAGCCGGAGATGAGCGCTCCGGAAGTCACGGATCGCCTGGTTGAAGCCATCAACAGCGGCCAATACGACCTGGTGATCTGCAACTACGCCAACGGCGACATGGTCGGGCACACGGGTAGCATTGAAGCGGCCAGCAAAGCCGTCGAGGCGGTGGACGAAAGCGTCGGGCGGGTCCTGGAAGCCCTGAAGGCCAATGGTGGCCAGGCCCTGGTCACCGCCGACCACGGCAACTGCGAACAGATGCGCGACCCCGTAACCGGCCAGCCGCACACCGCTCATACCACCGTACCGGTGCCGCTGGTGTATGTGGGTGACCGCAAGCTCAGCCTGCGCGACGGGGGCGCGCTCTGCGACATCGCCCCGTCGCTGCTGAGCCTTATGGATCAGCAGCAGCCTGCGGAAATGACCGGCCAGACGCTGATCCAGCCCGGGGCCTGACATGCGCCGCGTCGTTCTGGCGATGCTGCTCGGGACGGCGCTCGCGGCTCCGGCACAGGAGGATGAGCAGGCTGCCCGCGAGCGCCTGGATGACGTAAAGCAGGCCATTGAGTCCGTTTCCCACTGGCTCGAGGATGCCCGCGCCAACGAGGATGCCACCCTGACCCGCCTGCGGGAGGCCGAGGAGGCCGTGGCACGCAGCCAGCAACGCCTCAACCGGATCAATTCAGACATCACCGGGTTGGATGATGAGCTCGCCGGACTGGAGCAGCGCAACCGGAAGCTGGAAGCCGAGGCGGAGCGCGGTCGGGAAACACTGAGAGAAGTTGTGCGCTCCGCCTGGCGCCAGGGGGAGCAGCCCGCCCTGCGGCTGTTCCTCTCCCAGAAGGATCCCGGGCAGGCGGCCCGCCTGCTGGAATGGCACCAGCGCCTGGGCAATCATACCCGTCAGCAGTTGGCGGAACTGGCGGATACCATGGAAGCCCTTGAACGCAACCGGCAGGAGATGCAGGCAACACGCGAGCAGCTGGCCGTCAAGCGCGAACAGGCCCGCGAGCAGCGCGATGAACTGCAACAGCGCCGCAACGAGCGCGAGCAGCGCCTGGCGGAACTGCGCCAGCGCATCAGTGAGCGCGAAAGCCGGCTGGCTTCGCTGCGGGAGGACCGGGAGCGTCTTGAGGCGCTCATTGAGGAAATGGCAGCGTCCATCTCTGGCATCGAAGCCCCCGAGGACATCCGGCCATTTTCCGAACTGCGTGCTAGACTGCCATGGCCACTGGATGGAACCGTCAGCAACCACTTCGGTGATGCCGTCGGTGACAGTGGCATGCAGGCCAATGGCATCCGCATCCGCGCGGACAAGGGCACGCCCGTGACAGCCGTCCACTACGGGCGCGTTGTCTTTGCCAACTGGTTGCGCGGGTTCGGGCTCATGATCATCATAGATCATGGCGACGGCTTCATGAGCCTGTACGGAAACAACGATACCCTGAGCCATTCGGCCGGCGAATGGGTACAGGCCGGCGAGACCATCGCCCGAACCGGTAACAGTGGCGGGCGTTCCCAATCCGGTCTTTACTTTGAGATACGCCATAACGGCCAGCCGGAAAATCCCGAAGCCTGGCTCGAAAAGCACTGAACAGGAACGCAGCGCCCATGCGACACAGCTCCCGGAACCCCGTCACCACCCTCGCTCTCAGCCTGGTGCTGACGCTGACCGCCCTCCCCGGCGTCGCGGCCGAGCCCATGGAAGGGGAGGACAATGACCCCACGCGTAACATTGATAACCAGCCGCCAGTGAACGGTCAGACCAACGAGCTGGAAGTGCAGCTGGCAGACCCTGAGAAACAGCTGCCACTGGACGAACTGCGCAAGTTCACAGAGGTGTTTGAGCGCATCAAGCGCGGCTATGTTGAAGAGGTCAGTGACAAGGAGCTCCTCAACAAGGCCATTGACGGCATGCTCTCTGGGCTTGATCCCCACTCCGCCTATCTGGAGCCCGAGGCTTTCTCCCAGCTGGAGGAGAGCACTTCCGGGGAATTCGGAGGGCTCGGCATCGAGGTCGGTATGGAGGATGGCTTTGTCCGGGTCATCTCACCGATCGACGGCACGCCCGCACAGGAGGCCGGCGTCCAGGCAGGGGACCTGATCATCGAGATCGACGGCACCCCGGTGAAGGGCATGAGCCTGGAGGAAGCGGTCAAGGAAATGCGTGGCGAGCCCGGGACCACGATCGACCTTACGATCGGGCGTGACGGCGAAAGCAGCCCCATTGAGGTGACCATTGAGCGGGCCATCATCGAGGTGGACAGTGTTCGCTCACGCATGCTCGAACCCGGCTACGGCTACATCCGCATCAGCCAGTTCCAGCAGAACACCGGCCAGGAGTTCAGAACCGCCTATGAGGAGCTGGTGAACAAGCACGGTAACGAGCTGGACGGCGTGGTGCTCGACCTCCGGAACAACCCTGGCGGGGTGCTTGAGGCAGCCGTGGACGTGGCGGACTCGCTGATCAATGAAGGCCGGATCGTCTACACCAAGGGCCGCATTGAGAGCAGCCAGCTGAGCTTCGATGCCAGCCCCGGCGGCATCGCCGAGAACGTGCCCATTGTGGCGCTGATCAATTCCGGCTCCGCATCGGCCTCGGAAATCCTTGCCGGCGCGCTCCAGGACCAGCGCCGCGCGGTTATCATGGGCACCAAGTCCTTCGGCAAGGGCTCGGTCCAGACGGTCATGCCGCTGGGCGACAGCCACGGCATCAAGCTCACCACGGCGCGCTACTATACCCCGGATGGTCGCTCCATCCAGGCCAAGGGCATCGAGCCGGACATCGAGGTACGGCCGGCGGAACTGCGTGATGTGGAATCCGCACGCCGGTTCAGCGAGGCGGACCTGCCCGGTCACCTTGAGAACGGCCAGAAGGCCGAGGAAAAGTCGGATGACACCGGCACCGATGAAAGCGAAGAAGAGGCACAGCGCAAGGACTACCAGCTGCGCTCGGCACTGAACCTGCTCAAGGGCATGCGGATCCTCACCCCGGAGAAGGACAAAGCCGCCGGAACGAAGTCCGAGGGGGCCAATGGCGAGGCGGACTGACACACGCATGCGCTTCGCCCTCAGCCTTGCACTCAGCGCACTGGTGCTCCTGGGCCCCGGCAGCGCGTCCGGCCAGGGCCCACCCCCGACCATTGCCATCATCATTGATGACCTCGGCCTCAATCAGGAGGCCGGGGCACGCCTGCTGGCGATGGATCAGCCCCTGACGCTGGCCTTCCTGCCACACCGTCCCTATACCCGGGAACAGGCCAGAGCAGCGGCCGATGACGGTAAAGAAGTCATACTCCATGCGCCCATGGCCAATAAGGCCCGCATTGGGCTTGGGCCTGGCGGGCTGGCGGCAGACATGTCCCAGCGGGAAGTCCAGAGCACGCTGCACAGCGCTCTGGCCTCGGTACCTGGCGCTACCGGCGTCAACAACCATATGGGCAGCCTGCTCACAGAGGTTAAGGAGCCCATGGGCTGGGTGATGGATGAGCTGGCGGGGCGTGATCTGCTGTTCATCGACAGCCGCACCACGGCAGCGACGGTGGCGGAAACCACGGCACTGTCAAAGGATGTGCCCGTCATGAGCCGGGATGTCTTCCTGGACAACGAGCGGGATCAGGCCAGTATCCACCGGCAGTTCCGGCAGCTGCTCAGGAAAGCACGGAAGGATGGCACGGCCATCGGGATCGCCCACCCGTATGAGGAAACGCTGGATTACCTGGAGGCGGTGCTTCCGGAGCTGGACCGGCATGGCTACGCCATTGCCACGGTCAGCACGGTCTGGTCCATGCGCCATAATAACCGCCCCCTGTTCCCTGATCTTCCAGACCCACGACTGGTCCAGAAGCAGGAGTAACCAGTTGCAGGTTACAGAGGCGCTCTAACGCATAACGATGCCGTGAGCGCGCATGTAGTCCTTGGCCTCGGCGATGGTGTACTCACCGAAGTGGAAGATGGAGGCCGCGAGCACGGCATCGGCACCGCCTTCCAGCACGCCGTCCACCAGATGCTGCAGGTTTCCTACCCCGCCTGAGGCGATCACCGGCACGGGCACCGCATCACTGATCGCGCGGGTCAGGCCCAGATCAAAACCGCTTTTCGTACCGTCCCGGTCCATGCTGGTCAGAAGGATCTCACCGGCACCGTAGTCAGCCATCCGCTTGGCCCATTCAACCGCATTCAGCCCCGTGGCGTTGCGGCCACCATGGGTGAAGATCTCGTAGCGTGGCTCCTCGCCCTCACCGCTCACGCGCTTGGCATCAATGGCCACCACGATGCACTGGGAGCCAAAACGCTCGGCGGCCTCGCGCACGAATTCCGGGTTGTGCACGGCCGCGGTGTTGATACTGACCTTGTCCGCCCCCGCATTGAGCAGGTTGCGGATATGGCCCACGTGGCGCACGCCACCGCCAACGGTCAGCGGGATGAACACCTCGCCGGCCATGCGCTCCACCATCTCGTAGGTGGTGTCGCGACTTTCATGACTGGCGGTGATGTCCAGGAAGGTGATCTCGTCGGCGCCGGCATCGTTATAGCGACGCGCGACCTCAACCGGATCGCCGGCATCGCGGATCTCAACGAAGTTAACGCCCTTGACCACGCGGCCCTTGTCCACGTCCAGGCAGGGAATGATGCGGCGCGCCAGGCTCATGACGAGGCCACCGAATCGCAGTAGCGCTGGGCCTCGGCAAGGTCCAGTGTGCCCTCGTAAATGGCCCGGCCGGTTATGGCCCCGGTAATGCCGGAACCCGCCACCTGGGCCAGCGCCCGCACATCCACCATGCTGGAAACACCGCCGGAGGCGATCACAGGGATGGAGGTGGATTCCGCAAGACGGCGGGTGGCGTCCACGTTCACGCCTTCCATCATGCCGTCGCGGGCGATGTCGGTGTAAACGATCGCATCCACGCCGTCATTGGCGAAGCGCTGGGCCAAAGTCGTGGCCTCAACGCTGGATGTCTCGGCCCAGCCCTCGGTGGCCACCATGCCGTCGCGCGCATCCAGCCCAACGATGATGTGGCCGGGGTGCGCATGGCACATGGCGGTCACGAAATCCGGATCGCGCACGGCCTGGGTGCCGATGATGACCCACTGCACACCCGCGTCCAGATAGGCCTCGACCACCTCCCGCGAGCGGATGCCGCCACCGATCTGGATCGGCAGATCCGGGTAGGCACGAGCAATCGCCCGTATGATGCCGTCGTTGACGGGCTTGCCCTCGAAGGCGCCATTGAGATCCACTAGGTGCAGGCGGCGAGCGCCGGCTTCCACCCAGCGCCCGGCTACTTCCACCGGATCCCGGGAGAAGACAGTGGAGTCCTCCATGCGCCCCTGGCGCAGGCGGACGCATTCACCGTCCTTGAGGTCGATGGCGGGTATGATCAGCATTACAGAGAACCGTCCCAATCAATGAAGTTGCGAAGAAGCTGGAGTCCGGCGTCGTGGCTCTTTTCCGGGTGGAACTGCACCGCGAACAGGTTCGGTGCCGCCACCGCCGCGGCCAGGTCGACGCCGTAATGGCAACGACCGGCCAGGTTGGCGTTGCCCTCGGCCTCCACGTAATAGCTGTGCACGAAGTAGAAACGGGTGCCATCGGCAATGTCACGCCACAGTGCCGGCGCAGCCGTCTGGAACACCTGGTTCCAGCCCATATGCGGCACTTTGAGGCGCTGCCCGTCCTCGCGGAGATCATGGCCAAAGAAACGGACACTGGCCGGCAGCATCCCAATCCCCTCGGTCCCCTCGTTCTCCTCGCTGGCGGCCATCAACGCCTGCATGCCGACACAGATGCCCAGCAGTGGTTTCTGCTCCACCGCCTCGCGCACCCATTCGTCCACGCCCAGGCGGCGGATTTCGGCCATGCAGTCGCGCATGGCGCCAACGCCGGGCAGTATGACCCTGTCGGCCGCGCGCACCCGTTCATACTGGTCCGTGATCGAAACCCGCACTTCCGGCGCCACCCGCTCGATGGCCTTGCCCACCGAGTGCAGGTTGCCCATGCCATAGTCGATGATCGCCACTTCCTTCATGGTCAGAGCGATCCCTTGGTCGAGGGCATGGCACCGGCCGCGCGCTCATCCTCCTCCACCGCCATGCGCAGGGCACGGCCGAAGGCCTTGAACACAGTCTCGATCTGGTGGTGGCTGTTGGTACCGCGCAGGTTGTCGATGTGCAGCGTCACCATGGCGTGGTTCACGAAGCCACGGAAAAACTCCTCGAAAAGATCCACATCAAAGCGGCCCACATGGGAACGGGTGAAAGGCACCTCCATGGTCAGCCCCGGGCGGCCGGAAAGGTCCAGAACCACCCGCGACAGAGCCTCATCCAGGGGGACATACGCATGGCCATAGCGGTTGATGCCCTTCTTGTCGCCCACCGCTTTCGCCAGGGCCTGCCCCAGCGTGATGCCAATGTCCTCGACTGTGTGGTGATCGTCGATCTCAAGATCCCCGCTTGCCTGGACATTGAGATCGATCAGCCCGTGCCGGGCGATCTGCTCCATCATGTGCTCGAGAAAAGGCACTCCGGTGTCGAAGTCCGCCTGCCCGGTGCCGTCCAGGTTCAGACTCACCGAGATCCGTGTTTCGAGGGTATCACGCTCCACGCGCGCCATCCGATCAGCCATGTCGTTCATCCGCAGGCGTCCAAAACCGCCATTATAGCCCGAAACCGCCCCGCCTTTCAGTGCCTCAGGCGTCGCGGAACGCACTCTTGAGGTTGTCGATGTAGGTGTCCACGAAGCCGTTGAACTCGTGCTTGACCACCGGTGAGACGGCCATCTTCATGACCCTGGGCAGCGGCAGCGTCAGCTCGGCTTCGGTCTGGAAGGCGAGTGCGGTCTGGCCGTCGCCGGCATCACGCAGATCCCAGCGGCCACCCACCAGGCCGTTGCCCTCACCACGCACCGGCGTCCACTCAATCACGCCCCGGTCACGATCCGACTCATAACGGCAGGCATAGACCGTCTGGATGCTGTACTTGTCCACTCCGACCTTTTCCATTTCCCAGCGGTAGGTATTGTCGCCGAGATCCGTCAGTTCATGGACCTTCGGGAAATAGGACACCGAACGCGGTACATCGGCCAGCAGTTCAAACACCGAATCGTAATCGCCATCCAGCGTGAACTCGCGCTGGATCTCAATGGCTACCGTAATGGACATGGTTCCGTTCCTGTTGTTGTTCATGAAGCTTTGTTTAAACTGCGCGCACCTTCTCCAATTCCCCGCGCCCGGTCAAGACAGAAGAGGACGGAGTGGTTCCTCAAGCCCCAGCCATGCGTTATCTTGAACTACTGAAGCCACTGTCAGGGAACGCAGAATGAAAGCCCTCCGCATCGCACTTATCGCCATTGTCGCACTGGTCATCCTGCTTGTCGCTGCCGTGGGTACAGCCATGATGGTCATCGACCCGAACGACTATAAAAGTCACATCGAGCAGGCCGCCGCTGACAACACCAACCTGGAACTCAGGCTCAACGGCGACATCCAGTGGTCCTTCATTCCCCTCGGGCTTTCCGTGGCGGATGTGCAGGCGTCGCTGGAGGGCGAGGAATTCGTGGCGCTGGATGAGCTGGTGGCCAGTGTGGACCTGTGGTCGCTGATCACCATGACGCCCGCGGTCCACACCTTCCAGCTGGACGGTTTCCTCGCCAATCTCGCAATGGCTGAGGACGGCACCGGCAACTGGACACGGATCATGCCGGAAGCGGAAAAGCAGGAAGCCGCCGCTCCTGCAGAAACGGAACAGACCCTGACCGATGAGTCCGGCAGCGAGCTGATCAGCTTCAATGTGCAGGAAGTCCGGATCAGCAATGCGCAGGTGAACTTCGAGAACCGTCAGTCCGGCCAGTCCTTCCAGCTCAGCAATGCCAGCCTTGAGGCCAGTGACATTGCCCTGGGGCAGGACTTCCCGCTGGAACTGGGATTCAGTGTCTCGCTCAATGAGCCGGAACTGGATGTGGACGGCACCCTGGCAATGCAGCTCAATGCCGCACAGAACCTGAAACAGTTCTCGATGAGCGGACTCGACGGCGACTTCACCCTTACCGGAACTCCCTTCAACGGGGAAACCGTGAGTGCGGGACTGAGCGGCTCGGCCAGCGCAGACCTGGACGCGGAAACCGCCAGCGTCAGCGGCCTTATGGCCAGCCTGGAGAATCTGGAGGTGACCTCCAACCTGAACATCCAGGGGTTCAGTGCCCAACCGGATGTCAGTGGCGATCTGAAAGTGGCCGAATTCTCACCCGCCACACTCCTGGAGCAGCTTGGCCAACCAGCCATTGAGACACGGGATGAGGGCGTGCTCTCTAAGGCTGCTTTCGAGACCACCCTGGCCACCCGCGAGGGCATGGTCCGGCTCCAGGAGACCCGCGTCCAGCTGGATGAAACCGAGTTCAAGGGCCAGCTCGGGTACGGACTGGAGAACCAGGCGATCCTGGTCGACCTCCAGGGCAACCGCTTCAACCTCGACCGCTACCTGCCGCCGAAACCGGAAGACGGCGAGGACGCGTCAGAAGACGCCAGTGAACAGGATACCGGCGGCACTGCCTCCAGCGGTGAAGGCGAACTGCTGCCCCTGAAAACACTGCGCGGGCTCAACCTGGACATCCGGATCGGCCTCGGCGAACTGGTGGCCAGCAACCTCACACTCACCGAACTGCTTGCAAAGGTCTCGGGCAGCGAGGGGCGCCTGTCACTGGATGAGCTCAGTGCCAGGCTCTATGACGGCGGCTTCAATATGACGGCATCACTGGATGCCCGCACCGACAACCCGAAATGGCAATTCAACAAACAGCTCTCCGGTGTACAGACCCAGCCGCTGCTGGTGGACCTGGCGGAAATGGACCTGCTTTCTGGCGGCATGAACCTGAACGCCAGCGGCACCTCACGGGGTAACAGCATCAACGCCCTGCTTGAGAACTCGAACGGCAAGGCCGACTTCCGGATCGAGGAAGGCGCGATCGAGAACGTCAACATGACGCGCATGGCCTGCCAGGGCATCAGCCGGGTACACGGCGAATCCCTGAGCGTCGAGGACTGGGGGGACAGCACCCCCTTCAACGACATGAGCGGCAACTTCACCATCAACAGCGGCGTTCTGGAAAATGAGAACCTGACCGCCGATCTCGCCGGCCTGCGCCTTGAAGGCGACGGCGTGGTGAACCTGATCGAATCCATGCTCGACTACCGCGTGGGCCTGCGTGTGGTGGGCGAGGTCCACCGGGACAACGCCTGCCGCGTAAACGAACGCATCCAGAACGTGATCATCCCTGTGCGTTGCAAGGGCGGCTTCGGGGATGACCCGGCAGGACTCTGCGGTTTTGACGGCAGCCGCTTTGGCGATGTGCTCGAATCCATGGCCCGCCAGGAAGTGGACCGCAAGAAGGAAGAAGCCGAGGAGAAGGCTCGTGAACGCGTCGAGGAGGAAATCAAGGAGCGCGTGGACGAGGACACCCGGGACCGGATCCGGAACCTGTTCAACTGATCATGGCAGACTGGTTCGCCGAACAGCTGCTGCAGTGGTACGACCAGCACGGGCGCAAGGACCTGCCCTGGCACCGGGAGCATTCCGCCTACCGGGTCTGGGTCTCGGAGATCATGCTCCAGCAGACCCAGGTCACCACCGTCATCCCCTACTTCGAGCGCTTCATGGAGCGCTTCCCCACGGTCGAGGATCTGGCCGCCGCCAGCACGGATGAGGTGATGGGTTACTGGTCCGGCCTCGGTTACTACGCCCGGGCACGCAATCTCCATAAGGCGGCGATCACCGTTGTGGAGCAGTACGGTGGTGCGTTTCCGGAAGAACAGGACACTCTTCAGAAGCTTCCCGGCATAGGCCGCTCAACCGCCGCAGCCATCGTCGCCCAGGCCCATGGCCAGCGCGCCGCCATCCTGGATGGCAACGCCAAGCGGGTACTGGCCCGCTACCACGCGGTGGAGGGCTGGCCCGGGCGCACGGCGGTTGCCAATGAACTCTGGGAGCATGCCGAGGCGCATACGCCGGACGAACGCATACAGGCCTACACCCAGGCGATCATGGATCTCGGCGCCATGGTCTGCACCCGGCGCCGCCCGGGCTGCGCTGCCTGCCCGGCACGCGAGGGCTGCCTGGCCTATGCGCGCAACAACCCGGAGGCCTACCCCGGCAGCAAGCCGAAAAAGGAAAAACCGGAGAAAAGCGTCTGGATGCTGGTGATCGAGGACGGCGAAGGCCGGATGCTGCTGGAGCAGCGCCCGCCCAGTGGGATCTGGGGCGGGCTGATGAGCTTCCCGGAAGCCGATCCCGCACTGCAGCCGGAAGAGCTGCCCGAGCACTGCGAGACCGCGCTCGGGCTGGAAACCTCCGAACCCGAAACACAGGAACCCTTCCGGCACACCTTCAGCCACTACCACCTCTGGATCCGGCCGGTGCGGCTCACCGCCATCAGTACCCGGGCACTCCAGGATGACCGCAGCCGCTCGTGGCTCCACCGGGAGAGCGCCCTCGAAGCGGGCCTGCCGGCACCGATACGCCGGCTTCTGGGCTAGGCGCTCGGCAGCGCCGCCATCACCGCCTCACACACCTGCTCCATCGAACAACCATCGCAGTTTACGGCGATATCCGCGTAACGCCGATACAGATCAAGGCGTTCCTCGAACAGGTCCTCGATGGTCTGATCCGGCCGCTTGGAAATCCCCCGCAGGCTGTAGTCCCCGATGCGCTCACGCACCGTCTCCAGAGAGACATCCAGAAAGACCACCACACTGCTGGTCTTCAGGTGTGCCATGCCCGGCTCGCTGTAGACCACGCTGCCACCAGTGGCGATCACGTGGTTGGAGAGCTGCAGCGACAACAGTACCTGCTCCTCCACCTCGCGCAGCGCCTCGTAGCCGTTCTCATCCACGATAGTCTGCAGCGTGGCTCCCGCGCGGCTCTGGATCAGCAGGTCCGTATCCACAAAGTCCCGACCGCTGGCCTTGGCCAGAAGCACGCCCACCGTGCTCTTGCCCGAGCCCGGCATGCCGATCAGCGCGATATTGGTCTTCGTTTCATTCATTAAGCGGTTACCCGGTACTTGTGGCGTTTCCCCCTATGATACGCAATGAAGCCCCGGTATGGACCCACCCCGCGAGCAGTCCAGCGCCGGCAAGCGGGCGTATGCTGGAACATGGGTCACAAACCACTCCCCGAAAAAACCTGCCCCGTCTGCAGGCGCCCCTTCAAGTGGCGCCGCAAGTGGGCCCGCTGCTGGGATCAGGTCATCTACTGCAGTGAACGCTGCCGGCGCCATAGGCGGCATCCGCAGGAGGTGCTGCGATGACAACGGTTGTCTGGTTCAAACGCGACCTGCGGGTGGACGACCACGGGCCACTGCATGACGCCGCGGCCGACGACGTGATCCCGCTCTACGTGGTGGAGCCGGACTACTGGCAGCTGCCGGACACCAGTGAACGCCAGTGGGCCTTCATGCACGACTCATTGCTCGACCTGGATGCGACACTGCGCGATCTGGGCGCGCCGCTGATCGTGCGTCATGGCGAGGTAACGGCTGTCCTGCACAGACTCCGGGAAGCAACCGGGTTCACCCGGCTTGTGAGCCACGAGGAGACCGGCAACGACTGGACCTTCCAGCGCGACCGCGCCGTAGCCCGCTGGTGCCGGCAACAGGGCATTCAGTGGCGGGAATACCGCCAGTTCGGTGTGGTTCGGGGCCCGCATAACCGCGACCACTGGGATCACGCCTGGCGCCGGGTCATGGAGGCGCCCGCTTACCCAGCGCCTTCACGCCTCACCCCGGCATTAACAGCCGATCCTCGCGCCCTTGAGTCGCTGACGGAACCGGCCTGCCGTGATCAGCGCCCCTGCCCCGGTCGCCAGCGCGGCGGCATGAGCCAGGGCCAGACCCTGCTGGCGGATTTCCTCGAGCAGCGAAGCCGAGGGTATGAGAAGCGCATCTCCAGCCCCGTTACCGCCTGGGAGGCGAGCTCGCGCCTGAGCCCGCACATCGCCCATGGCACGGTCTCCCTTCGGCGGATCGTCCAGCAGTGCCGGGCGGCTGCAGCTGCCCCGGACATCGCTGGCGCCCATCGCCGCAGCCTCAAGGCTTTCCGCTCGCGCCTGCACTGGCACTGCCACTTCATCCAGAAACTGGAGGACGAACCGGCCATCGAGTTCCAGACCATCCACCCGGACCTGGAAGGACTGCGCAACCCCGGCGACTGGCCGGAAGCGCTCGAACGCTGGCGCGAGGGTACTACCGGCTGGCCACTGGTGGACGCCTGCATGCGGGCCCTGCACCACAGCGGCTGGATCAACTTCCGGATGCGGGCCATGCTCATGGCGGTGGCCAGCTACCACCTGCACCAGCACTGGCGGGAACCGGCGCTGCACCTGGCGCGCCTGTTCACGGACTACGAGCCCGGCATCCACTACCCCCAGGCGCAGATGCAGTCGGGCCTGACCGGCATCAACGCCCTGCGCATCTACAATCCCGTGCTGCAGTCCCGCAAGCTGGACCCGGAGGGCCGCTTCATCCGCGCCTGGGTTCCGGAACTGGCTGAGGTCCCGAACGAGTGGCTCCATACGCCCTGGGGACTGTCATCCACCCAGCGCCGCCGGCTGGGCGCGGAGGCTTACCCACTGCCCCTGATCGATCACGAGGAAGCGGCTCGCCGGGCGCGGGTCCGCATCAAGGCCTGGCGGCAACAGCACGTTCGCAGGGAAGTCACGGACCTGGTCCTGGAACGCCATGGCAGCCGGGCTACACGAGGCCGGAACCGGCAGTCCACAAGCCCCTCAAAGCGCCAGTCCGGCTCAGGCAATAACGGGCAGATGGATCTGTTTCAGTAAGGACGAAGGCGACTGCCCACTACAGGGCATCGATATTGAGCAGGACCTCGTCCGCCTTCGCCAGTACCGCACTGCGTTTCTCCTCGCCCTGACCGTCCCAGTTGCGGTAGATCATGCCCATGCGTGGATTGCCCTTGAAATGATCCCGGTGGCGGTGGATGAAATGCCAGTAGAGGCTGTTGAAGGGGCAGGCATCCGGCCCGGTGGTGTCGTTCACGTTGTAGACGCAATGGCGGCAGTGATCGGACATCCGGTTAATATACTTGCCGCTGGCCGCGTAGGGCTTCGAGCCCAGAATGCCACCGTCCGCGTGCATCACCATGCCCTGGGTGTTGGGCCGCTCCACCCAGTCGAAGGCGTCCACGTAGACGCCCAGGTACCAGTCGCAGATGGCCTCGGGGTGAACGCCGGCAAGCAGCGCGAAGTTGCCCGTGACCATCAAGCGCTGGATGTGGTGGGCGTAGGCGTGCTCCAGGGTATTGCCGATGGCCTTCGCCATGCAGCGCATCCGGGTATCACCCGTCCAGTAGAACCAGGGGAGTGGGCGCGTGTTGCCGAGCCGGTTCTCCGCCGCGTAACCGGGCATCAACGTCCAGTAGAGCCCGCGCACAAACTCGCGCCACCCCAGGATCTGGCGGATGAAGCCCTCGACGGCATTCAGCGGCGCACGGCCCGCGTGGTACTCGGCCTCTGCCGCCTCGCAGACTTCCCTGGGCAGAAGCAGCCCGATATTGAGGTAGGGTGAGAGCTGCGCGTGGAAGAGGTTCGGTTCATCATCCGCCATGGCGTCCTGGAAGTCACCGAACCAGGGCAGACGGTGCGCCAGGAAATGATCCAGCGCCCTGAGCGCGTCTTCCCGGGTAACGGCCCAGCCGAAGGACTCCGTGCGGCCAACGTGCCCGCCCAGGCTGGACTCCACCTCCGCAATCACCGCCTCGGTGGTCGCATCCGGTTCAACCCGGAACGGCGGAGGCGCGGGCGGGTCGCCCTTCCACTTCTTGCGGTTGGCGGCATCCAGGTTCCACTCACCGCCCACGGGCTGGCCATCGGCAGTCATCAGAAGGCCGGCCTCACGGCGCAGTTCCCGGTAGAAGTATTCCATGCGCCACTGCTTGCGGTTCCGGCTCCATTTCTGAAAGCGTTCAACCGTGGCGAAGAAGCGGTTATCGGAGCGGATGCTCAGCGGCGCGGGGAGCTCCCACTGGCGCATCGCCTGGTCCAGCCGCCACTCGCCGCATTCGGTGGCAACGACCCCTTCGGCACCCAGTGATTCCGCCGAAGACCGGACCACATCCCCGAGGCTTTCATAGGCACTGTCCGGATCGAACGCGTGGTAATGAACACACCAACCCGCCTGCTCAAGCTCGGCCGCAAAGTGGCGCATGGCGCTGAAGATCAGCACCAGTTTCTGCTTGTGGTGGTTTGTGTAGCCCGCCTCTTCCGCGACCTCCGCCATCAGGACGTGGTCACTCTCGGGATCGGCCTCCACCAGGGCTGGCAGCGAGGGGGTGAGCTGATCGCCGAGGATCAGGATGAGGTTGCGGGGTGTCGAAGCTGTCATGGAGGGCAATACGCTGGGTACTGCCCCATGGTTCGCCTGCTACTCCAGGGCGAAGGTCACGCGCACATCCGCCTGGGCCCGAACACTGCCCGCTTCAAACTCGTCCGCCTCCTGGGCTCCCTCGCGTGCATCCGCCGCCATCATCCGGCGCGGGCCGGGCTGGGATACCTGCTGTTCCTGGATGGAAAGCGTCTGCCCCAGTTCACGGTCGGCGCTGTCCGCCAATGCCTGAGCCCGCCCGCGCGCGCTGCGAAACGCCCGGGCCAGCGCCTGCTGCTCGGCCGTATCGCCCTCCCGGAGCCGGAAGTTGCTGACGGACAGCCGCTGGGGATTCTGTTCCGAGAGCCGGGCCGTCCACTCCCCCAACGCCGAAACAGGCAGCGCCATCAGCTGAACACTGCGGGTCGCCTTGTAGCCTTCCAGGCTCTGTTCACCCTCATCCCAACGGTACTGGGGCGCAACCGCCAGGGAACGGGCCTGGAGTTCGGCACCGCCCGGCAGAGAACCACGCAGATCTTCCACCAGTGGATTCACCTTCGCCCGCAGGCGCTCACTCGCCTCGTAGGCGCCATCCGCCGTTACCTCGAACCCCAGGTGCAGATCCGCCAGTTCCGCCGGCAGGCTGATTTCGCCCGTACCGCTGACCTCAACCCGATGCACCTCATCCGCACCCCTGCCCTCGCTGCAGCCGGCCAGCACAGCCACTGCCGCAACCATCACCATCAATCGGCTACGCATACCCTCTCCTTTTGGAATCACTGCTGACCAACCACGGACCGGACCACTTCGGCCAGGCCACGACAGTCGGCCAGCGCCCTGTGGGGCGCTTCAAATGCCTCAATCGCCGCACCCAGTTCACCGGCGTAACGACTGCAGTAGATCGTCTCCAATGACTGGAGCCGCACCGGGTTGGGGCGCCCGACGGCCGAGAAAAGCCGGCGCAGCCAGAAGCTGTCAAAGGGAAGCGCATCCGAGAAGACCTCCTCGCCACCCAGGTGCTGTTCAAGCTCGCGGGCGACCGTAACAACATCCTGCCCTTCGCGAAGCAGCTGATCACGGGCAATCCCGTGGATCGCCTCCTCAGCATAGTCATCCCAGTCCTCCCAATCCCCCGCCGAGGCCGGGTTGATCAGAGCACTCCACGCCTGCTCGCCATCCAGCGAGCACCAGGCGACCTCGATCGGATAGGAATCCGGCCCAAGGCCGCTGGCTTCAATGTCCAGAATATACATGGATAACGCAACTCCCGGGTTGGACCCGCATTATGCACCAGAAAACGAAGAACATCCGCCCGTGGCCGCTAGCCGGGGTTCAGCCAGGGCGTTACAGTGGATTCAGGCGGATACCCAACGAGGTGACCATGAAAAAAATGAAGAACGAAAAGGAAATGGTCAAAAAAGCCATTGAGGAAGGCATGAAGTACGGCGAGAACCGTGGCGTGGTGGAGTTTGAGGCCACGGACTCCCAGGAGGCGAAGATCGAGTACATCTACCGGCTCCTTGTGCACGACAACGTCATTCAACCGATCCCGGAAGACCAGATCTCGCAGAAGGCCATGAAGCACAAGCTGGCGATCTGGGCCTCCAAGCTCAAGTAGTGCACGGAAGGCGCCCACCGAACGTATAGAGTCGGTAGAGGACAGGAACAGGAAATGACCCATGCAGAGTGAACGAATCAAGTGGCTGCTTCACAAGGGACTGATCGCCCTCCCCATCATCCTCATCCTGGTGCTGCTGGCCCGATGCGGCGGTGAACCGGACGGCAGTGGCGAACAGGCCTCCACGGATCAGGCAAGTGAGCCCAACTCGGAGCAAAACGACGCCACGGAGGAAGATCGCGGCCAGGCGCAGGCTGAAGAGACGCAGACTGAGGAAAGGGACCCGGAATCCTTCACCGCTGAAGAGATCAAGGCGGCCATGCAGGAGCACATCGAGAACCGCACCCAGATGGGCAACCCCGGTGTCTTCGAGATCACGGACCCGCGCACCAGCCAGACCCTCGAACTCCGGTTCCAGAAGATCCACGACCCTGTGCGCACCATGGGCGATGGCCACTACTTTGCCTGCACCAACTTCGCAGCCATAGGCGACCCCTACAAGACCTATGACCTGGACTTCTGGCTACAGGTCCATGATGGCGAGCTGGTCGTTTACGGTGAAAACGTCCACAAGCTGCCCGTGCACAAACACGGTGAATGGGTCCAGCAGCCGCGTTACAACTTCGTGGATGACCGGATCAACCTGCTGCGGTAGCCACTATGGACGACCTGAAACTGCCCCTCTTCCTTGGTGGGTTTGCGCTCTTCTTCCTGATCGAGGGCCTGGCTGCCAAACGGCCCTGGCAGGAACCACGCGGGCAGCGCCTGCGAATGCACGCCGCCATGGCGGTGTTCAACACCGTGGTGGTCAAGCTCATCATCCTGGCGCCCTTCCTCTACTGGACGGAATACATTGCCGAACAGGGCTGGGGGCTGGCCCCCATGCTGGGCTACAGCGGGATTGGCGGGATCATCGCCACCATTATCGTGCTGGATATGTTCGATTACTGGTGGCACCGCTTCAATCACCGGGTAGGCTTTCTCTGGCGGTTCCACAAGGTCCATCACGTCGACACCCATGTGGACGTCACGACGGCACTGCGCTTTCACCCCGGCGAACTCTTCATCTCCTTCTTCGTCAAACTGGTCTGGATTGCCGTCTGGGGCCCGAGCCTGGTGGCCTTTGCGGCCTTCGAGATCTCGGTCAGCCTGGCCAGCCAGTTCCATCACTCGAACATCGATTTTCCGGATCGCTGGGAGCGGATCCTGCGCCTGTTCATCGTCACGCCCCGCTTCCATACCAGCCACCACACGGTCTCCCGGCGCACGGGCGATGCCAACTTCGCGACCATCTTCATCATCTGGGATCACCTCTTTGGCACCTACAAGGAACCCGATGAGGACGAGATGCGGGAGCTCGGCCTGGCCGAGGGGCGGGACGACTACCTCTCGTTCGCCACCTGGCTCGCTGAGCCATTCACCCAGCGCAACCATAACCAGGATGATCCGGAGCGACGCTCAGCGACGTAAACGTCATAAGTACTTGACGGCAGAGGCGCAGTTTCCAAAAGTCTGAGGTGTATGCTGACAGGTAGGTTCCACCAACAAGGAGAAGAAGACATGAAACGTTTCCATTCCATCGCAACAGTACTGGCGGTTCTGGCGGGTCTTGCATTCGGGGGCCAGGCCCTGGCGTCCAGTCACGGTGACGAACATGCGGGTGACGAAGCCCACTCCGAAGAACATGCCGAGGATGAGCATGCCGGGGATGAAGCCAAGTCCATGGATGATAAGAAGGCCAAGGATCACGACAAATCCAGAGACCACGACAAATCCAGGGAAGACAGGAAGTCCGAATCCGACGAGCACGCCGGCGAGGAAGCTGAATCAGAAGAAAGCGACGAACACGCTGGCGACTCAAGCTGGTAAACGCTGACGCCGTCAGTACCTATGGCTCGCCTGCCTATCAGGGCGGGCCATCGGCATTTCCCTTTAATTTCCCCTCCCCTAGAGTCTCAAACCATGCAGACGATCGTCGTGGAACGCACCATCAACGCCCCCATCGAGCAGGTATTTGATCTGCTCAGTGACCACGCCAACTACAAGCAGTTCGACGGCATCCGGGATTCCTGGCTTGTGAAGGAAGGCACCGGAGAGCGAAACGGCAACGGGGCCGTACGCCGGATTGACCTGGGCGCGGTCTGGTTCGAGGAGGAGATCAGCAACTTCCACCGGCCCACAAACATGGACTACCGGATTCTGCGCTCCCGGCCGCCCATCGAGCATGAGAGTGGCGAAATCAGGCTGGAAGAGACCGAAGAGGGGACCAGGGTTACCTGGACGTCTGTGTTCCGGATCCGGATTCCGGTGGTGGGGCGTGTTCTGTCTCCATTGGCCGCTAAGGCTGGGACCAAGGCGTTTGGTAGTATGTTGAAGGCTATTGATCGGCGGCTGGCCAACCACGTCTGATATGACAGACCCATACTCAGAAAAGGCTCTTCACTTCTTCAACCAGTACCAGCAACTGTCGTTCGAAGACGTTCACCAGAGCTGGCTTGCGCAACTGCCGCAACAACCTGGTTCCGCATTGGATGTCGGAGCCGGCAGTGGTCGGGACGCAGCCGCGCTCGCATCCAGGGGCTGGCATGTACTCGCCGTAGAGCCTGCCACTGAACTCAGGCAGCTTGGCGAAAACGCGACCCACCACTTGGCAGTTGAGTGGTGTGAGGATCACTTACCCAAACTGAACCATGTCCGTACCCTCGATCACCGCTTCGACCTGATCCTGGTATCCGCGGTCTGGATGCACCTCCACCCTTCCCAGCGAAATGCGGCCTTTCAGGCTCTGACGACATTGCTGTCTCCCGGAGGGCTCCTGGTCATCACCCTGCGGCACGGGCCAGGCGATGGTGAGCGTGTGTTCCATGAGACGGACCGCCACGAGCTGGAGACTCTGGCGGGGAGCCATTCTCTGGCAATCCTGCCGGTGGCTGAGCGGAATGAATCAGACCGCATGGGCCGCAGTGAGGTGGCCTGGGAAACCGTTGTATTCCAGAGGCCGTGACCGGCCGCCCCCGCTGGTCTGGCGGACCAAAAGCGTCTAACCTGGTCGGTCATCGGAATTCCACAATCAGGCTTTCTGCATGACCGGCACCGACAGGAAAAGACTGATCACCGGAGGCGATTCCAGTCCCCTCGCCCCGGAACTGAGACAGGCCATCCTGCGTGCGGACGAGATCGACCTTGCCGTGGCTTTTATCAAGTCCTCCGGCCTGGCGCTTATCTTTGACAGCCTGGTACAGAGGGTCACTGAGGAGCCACAGGCCAACCTGCGCATCCTGACCAGTGACTATCTGAATGTGACGGATCCCGCCGCCCTGCGCCAGCTGATGCGGCTGGCCGAGCGGGGCGCGGACATCCGTGTGTTCGAGTCAAAGGAAACCAGTTTTCACCTCAAGACCTACATCTTCGTCCGCACTGAAGATGAAACACTCATTGGCGATGCTTTCGTCGGCTCCAGCAATCTGAGCAAAACCGCACTCACCAGCGGCCTTGAGTGGAACTACCGGGTCATAACTCCGGATTCAAACTCGGTTGATGGGGCTGGCCCCTTTGAAACGATCAGACAGGAATTCACCGCCCTGTTCCATTCGAATGGCACGAAACCCTTAACCCATCAATGGATTGACCGGTACGAGCAGAACCGCCCGGACATTGTTCCCAAGATCGCCCCGGGAAGCGATGATCCGGAACCAGAGCCAGCCACGCCAACCGATGAGCAGAGCGCCGCGCTGCATGCGTTGAAAGAGACCCGCGCAGACGGCTACCAGCGTGGACTGGTTGTCATGGCCACTGGCCTGGGCAAGACCTTCCTGGCCGCTTTTGATGCGCAGCAGCTGGGTGCTCACAGGGTGCTGTTCGTTGCCCACCGGGAAGAAATCCTGCTCCAGGCCGAAGAAACCTTTCAGCGCGTCATGCCCAGAACCCGCGTGGGCCGTTACTATGGTGACTCCCGGGACAGCGAAGCACACATGCTGTTCGCCTCGGTTCAGACGCTGCACCGTGCGTCACACCTTGATCGCTTCCCAGCGGACCATTTTGACTACATCGTGGTAGACGAATTCCATCACGCGGCAGCCAGCACCTACCTGAAGCTGCTGCAGCACTTCCGGCCCAAGTTCCTTCTGGGACTGACGGCGACGCCGGACCGCTCAGACCAGTCCGACATCCTGCAGCTCTGTGATGACAACCTGGTCTACAACAGAAACCTCTTTGACGGCATCAGTGCGGGCCTGCTCTGCCCGTTCAGCTATTACGGAATCTACGACGAGAACGTCAACTACGAGGAGATCCCCTGGCGCAACGGCCGCTTCGACCCCAATGCGCTTAGCACCAAGCTCGCCACACTGGGCCGGGCAAGACATGCACTGAACGAATGGCGCCAAAAGGGACTGAAACGAACACTGGCATTCTGTATCTCAACCCGCCACGCGGATTTCATGGCGGAGCAGTTCAACCGCAGCGGTGTTCCATCGGTTTCTGTCCATACCCGTTCGGACATTGATCGGCATGATGCGATCGAAAAGCTCAACAATGGCTCGGTCAACGTTATCTTTTCGGTCGACCTTTTCAATGAAGGTGTGGATGTTCCCGATATCGACACCGTCATGATGCTGCGCCCGACCGATTCAAAGGTGCTTTTCCTGCAGCAGATCGGCCGGGGATTGCGCCGTTCGGACAAAAAAGACCGCCTGGTCATCCTGGATTTCATCGGCAATCACAAAGGGTTCCTGAACAAACCCCAGGCACTGTTCGGCGTGGAGGGAACCGGCAGCAAACTGGCCGACTTCGCCAGAAAGGTGCAGTCCCAGCAGCAGACGCTTCTCCCCGAAGGGTGCTTCGCCAACTACGACCTCGAGATCATCAACTTCCTGCAATCCCTGAACCCAGCCGGTATAGAAGACGAATACCAGTCGCTGAAATCAAGCATGGGCCGCCGGCCAACACTGCTTGAGGTCTACCGGGCTGGCATCAGCATCCCGAAACTGCGCAAACAGTACGGTAGCTGGTGGGCGTTCATTGACCAAGTGGCGGATCTGGACCAGGAGGAGAAGCAGGTTCTCGAAAAGGCCGCCGGTTTCCTGGAAGCGATTGAAACCACCAGAATGACCAAAAGCTTCAAGATGGTGCTTCTCGAAGCTCTGATTGAAAACGACGGCTTCAAGCACCCATTAACCATTGGCGCCATCAGTGAAGCCTCAAGAAACATCCTGCTCAGGCGCCCCAAGCTGCAGGCTGACCTGACGGAATCCCACCGCCACCTGGAATCGGTCGACGAGACCGAATGGATGCGGTACTGGCGCAAAAACCCGATAGCGGCCTGGGTCGGTGAGAACCAGTCCCAGGAATCGGAAACGCTCTTCACGCTCGAAGATGACCGACTGATCCCGAAACTGACGCTTCCCGAAGGGCTTGTTCCCGTTCTGGGAACCATGCTCAAGGAACTGGTCGATTACCGGCTCAGCACCTACCAGGAACGGCTGGCACCGGATACGCCAGAGCCTGACAACGTGGTTCCCTTCGGTGATGAACAACGAGGGGCTGATCTGCCCTACTTCCCCAACATCCGCATTGCCTGCGGCCATTTCAAGACAGGCACTGCGGATGCTGAAGAGTACGTTAACCCGGGTGACGGTTACGGCAGGCTCGATCCCAACACGCATTTCATTGCGCAGGCATCCGGGAGTTCCATGGATGGCGGCAAGACCCCCATCAGGGATGGCGACTACCTGCTTCTGGAACGCATCCGCCCAACCAACGCGGGCTCCATTACTGGCTCAACCATGGCCATCGAGCGCCAGGATGAAGGCGGCGACAACCAGTACCTGTTGCGGGTTGTCACCAAACAGAATGACGGCCAATACGTTCTCAGAGCCAACAACCCCGATTACGAAGACCTCCCTGCCGACGAATCAATGCGCACTTTCGCACGCCTGAAAGCAGTCATCGATCCCTTTGATCTGGCCGTAGGCCAAAGCTTCATGCGCGAAGACATCCCTCCGCTGTTCGGAGAGACCTTCAACCACGGGAGCTGGAATCAGGGGCATATCGTGCTGCGTGAACAGGGCGCACATGTTCTGCTGGTGACGCTCAACAAGCAGGGCCGCCAGAAGGATCACCGCTACCAGGACTATTTCATCGACGAGCAGACCTTCCACTGGCAGAGCCAGAACAGCACCTCTCCAGCCAACCCCAAGGGCCGTGAACTCATAGAGCACCGCAGCCGGGGCATCGACATTCATCTATTTGTGCGGGAGAACAAACTGGGCCCGGACGGCAAAGCTGCTCCCTTCCGGTATTACGGGAAGGTGGATTACCTGCGGCACGAGGGAGAGAAGCCGGTGAGTGTTACTTTTCAGCTTCAGCGTTAAGACTCGAAACGCCCGGCCCGGGGCAGACCGCTGAAACGGCCTCCCGGTTACGCGGGGCTTGGTCGTATACGCTCACAGGGTTCGGCTCTTGAGTTAGGACGATTTCCCAAGAGGAATCGTATACCAACAACGAGGACAAATCGCCCCCGCAATAGCTAGCATACAGCCTTTATCCTGTCGGCAAACCGATCATCAACCGCCAACTTCGTAAAGATCAATAATTGCCTTTGCGAAGTTCAAATTATTTTTATTATTAGCGGCTAGACTGTCTATAGCTGCGATTGTGGTTTCTTCTTCATCGCGTGGAGTTTCCAATATATCCAGCAATGCGTCTAATTTTTCCCCTCCATCACTGGCAAGTTCCATTCTTATATCGTCACCAAATGCAACAACCAGCTCCTTAAGCTTCCGTTTCTTCGAGGTAGAAACACCAGATGCCTTCTCCGGTGTAAGAGTCACAAAATATTGATCCGGAGCATATTCGTACATAGCACCCGACACGCCATCCGTGGTCGATCCGTATAACCCTCCAACAAAAATATTACCCCAAAACCAGCCATCGACTGACGTAGATAATTGAGTTGTATGCTCTTTGTAGCCTTCTTTCTGGAAAGTAAGAGCTTGGTTCTGACTTTTGTCTATTGTTGTGCTGACGGGAGTCTTTCCAAGTACTCTACCTGACACGGTGACTGTCGCTCCCTCTGGCTCACTATCGAAGGTCAAAGTCTGATCAGTCCCTGAGACGACTGTTGCACACCCGTTGATCAAGAAAATCAAAGTGAGTAATGGCCCAATCGCAAATACGCGAAGCATGAAATCCCCTTAATTCTATATTAATTTTTCGGTGGAGGATTATAGTCAATTAAGTAATGACTGCAAGAAGAGCTGACCTGACCCCGTTTCAGTACCACTCATTACTGGAACAATCCGGTCCATGGGTCATTCCGTTCAACAAGCACATAACACTTTCATTATTCATTTCTGCCTTAACATAGATTCTATGATGTCGAAGCGTAAGCATCTTACGTTCATTGGAAGATAAGTTGAAACGAAGGGAATAGAAAGAAGTAAAGGTGCTTTTCAGGGAAAGGGAAATCCTGTTGACACTTCGTGGACACCCAGAAACAACAAAGCCCGCACAAGGCGGGCTAAGTCTTTGATATTAGTGGTGCCCGGAGGCGGAATCGAACCACCGACACGAGGATTTTCAATCCGAACGCCAGCGATGTCAATAGACCATACTCGCCCACAATCAGACACTTACCAAACCGCAAAACCGCGCTCAGCCACTTTATTCAACAGTTATGTTGACACTTCGTGGACACTCAAAAGCGTGGTCGCCCTACCTCTGCAACGGCTCAATGATCGATGAATCATTGAAGTCCGGCTTGTTCATCCTGGGCGAAACCGGCCAGCTATCCAGCCGCTGAGGGTCCAGCCGCTTGGCGACCTGGCGAACCTGGTCATGTTCGGTGATCTCGGGATTCAGCCAATCCCAACGGCATTCCGGATCCAGGACCACGGGCTGGCGATCGTGAATGTGCCGCAGGTTGGGTGCAGCCGGCTCGGTCAGAATCGCCGCTGACATTCCTGGTTCGATATCCCCGGTATAGATGCCCGCGAAGAACAGAACGTCACTGCGGCCGTTGGATGGGTCCGTGATGTAGTACGGCTGCTTTCCCTGGTCCGTAGCCATCCATTCAAACCATCCATCAGCTGGAATCAGGCACCGACGGTGGTGAAATGCGTGCGTGAAGTACTTGCTGCTTGCGACCGTTTCAGCCCTGGCATTGATCGGCTTCGGTGCCTCCTCCCCTGCCCAGGCTGGTTTATAGCCCCAGTGAGCGAAGCTGAATCGAACCTGGTTATCCTTGAGACTGATGATCGTGATGCTCTGACCTGGTGCCGTGTTGTACCGAGAATGAACCTCACCAACAGGCTTGGTCTGCCCGAACCAGGTTTCTGCGATCAAGCCTGTTGGTGTATGCAGGTCAAAACGGCCACACATTGTGCCTCTCCAATGAATGTAGGAAATATCCTACACGGGATTCAGAAAACGACCATAGCGCTGGCCGCTCCCAAGCGCTATCTTGGCTTTGGCTCAGGACGAGCCGCCCGCGTTGCACGGATGCTGCAGTTCCTGCCAGAGCGGGTGCGCCACCTGCTTAGTGGTGGGACTGCCAGGGAGAGCACTGGTATTTAGGTTTGTTTATTTGTGCAGCTTAGCCTGTACTACGTATAATTGATTAATCTTTCCATCGGCATGCCAACCGAACTTTTTGAATAAGCGTTACCATTATTATCGATGGTAAAATAGAATGACTTACCAAATCGTGCGGTAGGAAGTTCTGGCTCGTCACCTTTGGCCCGTTTAAACACCTCTCTTGCGGCACAGAAACTAATATAGTCAGCAACTTCTGATAGAACGTCTGATCCCGGCTCTCTAAATTCGGGCTCGGGAACATAAGCGCGATGAGACAACCAGGTAAATAATCTAGTGTACTGAAGACCTAGGAATGTCTCTTTAGCCCAACCTTCTGGGTTTTGGCCGTCTTTCAGTTTGTCAAATATCCATCTTATTTTTTTCTTGTTTTTTCTTACATATTCCAATGAAGATACCAGGGAGTGGCTAAACACCTCTTCCTTATTCATTTTTATGGATTTTGCTCTCTCGGCCTTCTCGACAGGAAGAGGTTTGGCCATGATACAAGTCATAGTTACTAAATGTGGTCTTAGGGATCTGAGGTGGTCTGAAAACTGGAGTCCATAATTTATTCGGTCATTTAATGACCCTAAGTTTGAAAAGTTTTCAGCTGCTTTTGAACTCCATATATCTTTGAAATGGTGACTCCAGTCATCTGGGTTACTATTTGGTGCAATGCTTTTCTTAAGATCATTTATTTTTCGCTCTAGCTTTTTTCTTCTTTTTTTATGGATTCCGGCCAAGGTAACACAAAAGACATGTAGCTCTTCGTCGCTTCTTCCTGGAC